>OMDO01001252.1_pt1 | contig 12101 bp, 10 predicted proteins | sample 1674051 | NCBI WGS metagenome assembly OMDO01 (sample SAMEA103958138, study PRJEB25191) | human gut metagenome | biome: human-associated habitat [ENVO:00009003]; feature: intestine environment [ENVO:2100002]; material: feces | place: Germany | collected 2013/2015 | reverse complement strand
CGAAGCAGCGGAAAGCATCGAAGATGCGCTTTTGCGAATGGCGCGGGTGAACTGTAACATTTTATTCCAGTTCACTGGAATTATAATTCGCAGTTCTTTACCGTTCTCGGGAAAGGAATGACGTCGCGAATGTTGCCCATACCGGTCAGATACATAACACAGCGCTCAAATCCAAGACCAAAGCCCGCATGGCTTGCGGAGCCGTATTTTCTCAGATCCAGATAGAAGCCGTAATCCTCTTTGTTCAGTCCAAGCTCGTCCATGCGCTGTTCCAGAAGCTCGAGGCTATCCTCTCTCTGGCTGCCGCCGATGATCTCGCCGATGCCTGGAACCAGACAGTCCATAGCGGCAACGGTCTTGCCGTCCTCATTTAACTTCATATAGAATGCCTTGATTTCCTTCGGATAGTCTGTTACAAATACCGGACGCTTGAACACCTTCTCCGTCAGATAACGCTCGTGTTCGGTCTGCAGGTCGCAGCCCCAGTATACTTTATAATCGAATTCGTCGTTGTGCTCTTCCAAAATCTTGATCGCCTCGGTATAGGTCACATGTCCGAAATCGGAGTTCAATACATGATTCAGTCTTTCCAGAAGTCCCTTATCCACAAAGCTGTTGAAGAAGTTCATCTCTTCCGGAGCATGCTCCAGCACATAGCGGATAATGTATTTGAGCATGGACTCTGCCAGTACCATGTCGTCCTTTAAGTCTGCAAATGCGATTTCCGGCTCGATCATCCAGAACTCAGCCGCATGGCGGGTGGTATTGGAGTTTTCTGCGCGGAAGGTCGGTCCGAACGTATAAATATTCTTAAACGCCATCGCATAGGTTTCGCCGTTTAACTGTCCGCTTACGGTCAGGTTGGTAGGTTTGCAGAAGAAGTCCTGGGAATAATCCACAGTACCGTCTTCGTTTTTCGGAACGTTGTTCAAATCCAGGGTTGTAACCTGGAACATTTCGCCTGCGCCCTCGCAGTCGCTTCCGGTAATCAGAGGAGTGTGCACATAGACGAAATCTCTCTCCTGGAAGAACTGATGAATCGCATAAGCGATCAGGGAACGAACTCTGAACACTGCCTGGAACGTATTGGTTCTGGGACGCAGATGTGCAATGGTACGCAGATATTCAAAGCTGTGACGCTTCTTCTGCAGCGGGTAATCCGGTCCGCATGCACCTTCCACTACAACCTCGTCTGCCTGCATCTCAAAGGGCTGTTTTGCACCGGGCGTCTCTACAATCGTACCTGTTACAATGACAGCTGCTCCGACGCCGATTTTGGCAATATCTGCATAATTATCCAGCTTGTCCGCTGCGTATACAACCTGCAGCGGCTCAAAAAAGGTACCGTCATTTACAACCAGGAATCCAAAATTTTTGGAATCCCGGTTGTTTCTTACCCAGCCGCCTACTGTCACCTTCTGACCGGCAAACTGTTCTTTTTCTCTGAATAACTGTCTTACACTTGTCAGTTCCATGCTCTCTCTCCTCACTCGCCTCGTGCGTCAGCTGTGCCTCGGCTTATTCTGCTTCGGTCGCTGTCTCTGTTGTTGTCTCGGTTTCAGTTTCTGTCGTCTCTTCGGTCGCTTCCTCTGTGGACGCCTCTGTTTCGGTTACGTTCGCGTTCTCAATCAGATACTTGGTTACCTTTTCAGACATCAGATATTCTTTGTAGCCGCGCAGGTCGCCAATCGCTTCCTGATAAGCGTCTACGGAATCATAACCATATTCGGATGCGCTGCTTTCCAGATCTGCCTGCAGCTCTTCATCGGTTAAGGTCAGACCTTCTTTTTCTGCGATCGCCTGCATAACCATAATCTGCTCTGCTGCGCTTTGTGCAGATTTCTGAAGCTCGTCTTCATATTCATCCGCAGCCAGACCGTAGCTGTATGACATAAAGGTCTCCAGATCGATTCCATACATGCTTGCAGTAGCGGTCAGGTTCTTAACCAGACGGTCATAATAGCGGCTTACCATCTCTTCGGGAGTTTCCTTGAAGGTTGCATTTGCCGTTACCGCCTCCAGAACATTTCTTTCCAGCTCTGTTTCCTGCTGGCTCTTGGCAGAGCTCATCAGGTTATCATAAACGTACTGACGATATTCTGCTACTGTGCTTACGCCGTCAATATTACGGGCTGCTACGAAAGCGTCGTCCAGAACCGCGTCAGTTTCTTCATAAACATGATTTACCGTTACCGTGAATACAACGTCTGCACCGGCAAGGTCTGTATTGCTGTAATCCTCCGGGAAGGTAAGGTTTAACTCCTTTGTCTCATCCTTCTTCATGCCGATCACGCCGTCTTCAAAGCCGTCGATAAAGGTATTGGAGCCGATGGTCAGCTCGTAGCTGTCGGAAGAACCGCCGTCAAACTCTACACCGTCCTTTTTGCCGACATATTTGATATCAACAACATCGCCATCCTTTACAGCCCGGTCTACTTCTTCTTTATTTTTGTTGCTGTCCAAAACACTCTGAATGTACTGATCCACCATCTCGTCAGTTACTTCTGCCTTGGTAACCGTAACATCGACGCCCTTGTAATCGCCCAGCTCTACAAAGTCGCCAAGGTTGATACCATCCAGATATGCTTCATCCGGGTATACCTTGGTTTCACTTTCGGGTTCTGTTGCTGCTTCTGTCTCAGCTGCAGTGCTTTCCTGCACAGTACTCTCCTGCTGTACATCTGCCTTGCCGCAGCCTGCCAGCATCATGGCAGACAGAGACACTGCCGTAACGGCTGTCATAAATTTTTTCATAAATTGATCTCCTCATCATCTTACGGACATAAAATCCATAGTAAATAGAATTGCAATATCCTATATATTATCACACTTGGTGGGCTGTTACAAGACCGGAGACAGCAGTCTGCTGATTTGCTCCTTAAACCGGATCCAGACAGATCTGCTCTTGTACATTTCCTTTGTGATCCGCGTACAGCACTTTAAGTCTTCCCGGAAAATCCGTTCCATTTCCCCTGCGATATTCTGGTCAAAAATCATGGCATTGACCTCAAAGTTGAGTTCGAAACTCCGGATGTCCATGTTCGCTGTTCCGTAGCAGCACGCCTTTCCGTCAATAGACAATCCTTTTGCATGTAAAAATCCATTATCATAGGTGTAGCAGTTTGCCCCTGCCATGATCAGCTCGCCGACATAGGAAAGTGTCGCCCAATACACAAATGGATGGTCCGGCTTGCACGGGAACATCAGATTGACCTCCACGCCGGACATCGTTGCCATCAGAAGTGCCGTCTGGATCGATTCATCCGGTATAAAATATGGCGTCTGGATATAAATGCTCTTTTTTGCCTTGTGGATCAGCCGCAGGTAATTGTCCCGGATACTCTGGAGTTCGGAGTCCGGTCCGCTGGAAATGATCTGCATTTTGACATTGCCGGCTTTTTCTTCCGGCAGGATGAAATACTTCGGATTTTCAAACAGATTCTCTCTCGCTGCATAGTCCCAGTCCTGAATATAGCGCAGCAAAAGTCCACCGACTGCGCTGCCGCAGATTCTCAGATGGGTATCCCGCCAGTGCCCGAACTTCGGATCCAGCCCGATATACTCTTTGCCAATATTAAAGCCGCCGACATAAGCCACTTTTCCGTCGATAACTGCAATTTTTCTGTGATTTCTGTAGTTTACACGCAGATGCAGTCTGCCAAACAGAGCCGGGAAAAAGACCGCAACATGGATGCCCTGCTTTTCCATTTCTTTCCAAAAGTGCTTTCCAACGCTCCGACAGCCCATCGCATCATACAAGATCCGAATTTCTACACCCTGTGCCGCTTTTTCCAGCAGTGCCTCCCGAATTCTCTGGAAGAGCACGTCATCTTTTATGATGTAATATTGTAAAAAAATATATGATTCCGCATTTTTAATATCCTCGATCAGAGCATCGAATTTGTCGTTGCCGTCGGTGAAAATCTCTACCGCATTGTCTCCGGAAATCATGCATCCGGCACTTTCCAGGTTAAAAAAGACCAGATCCGAAAAATCCTTCAAATCCGGGTTTTCCTGCTCCAGCTCGCGGCTTTTGACGCTGTATTCCTGGCGGCGCACCGCATCGTTTATCTGCTCTTCGATTCCTTTGATCTTGAACATCTTCCGCTTGTGCATGTCCGTCCCGGCGAGAAGATACATTAAAAATCCCAGACCCGGCAGCACATTCAACGCCAGCAGCCACGCCCACGCTGACTTTGCTTCCTTTCTCTGAAAGAAAATAATAATAATCGCAAGAACCAGATTGATCCATACCATATGTGCCCATGTGTAGCGGAATACTTCCTGAAATGTTTGCCAAAGCTGCACCCACGTCGTCATTACTGCCTGTTCCTTCCTGTCAGCAGCGCCGAAGGCGGCGCTGTCCTCATTCACCAATGCTCGCGGACTCGCGCTCCGCGCTTCTTCGCCTGCTTCGCAGGCCGTCCGCTCGCTATCCGCACGAGAAAAACGTTACTGTTCACTCGCGCCATTCGCAAAAGCGCGTCTTCGACGCTCTCCGCTGCTTCGCAGCTCGTTTTTGCTCATAAAGTGGCGCTCCCTCCGTACCTTTTTGTAAGCAGATTTTCATGCGAGCATGAAATCTGCTTACAAAAAGGTACGAGTGAACTGTAACGAATTTATTTTACAGGCTTTGCGCCTGCTTTTTCCTGCAGTTTTTCGATGTTTCTCTTGAACCAGTTCTTCTTTTTCTGATTCTCGGGCTGTACCAGCGTTCCGCGGACTGCCTTAACACTTGTTAAGTAGATGCCGCTGACGGTTGCCTTGACTTCTTTTTTCACAGGAACCAGGTCGAAAATCTTCTGGTCACAGACTAAGGTAACGATCTGCGGACCGACTTTTGCCTTGACAATCGGAAGCTTGGAACGGCGCATCATCTTCGGCGTATTGTCGATGACTGACTGCGGAAGTCCGGCTTCTTTGAGCTTCATGATTTTCTTGTCAATTACAAGCATGGTCACATTCTGCTTATAGGCTTCAATCTGCTGCTGCTGTTCTTCCTGTTTTTTCTGCATCTTTCTTCCAAGAAAATAAAGAACAACGACTGCGACGATCAGAATGGCAAGGATGACCAGCAATACCACTGCCCAGGTTTTCATAGTGGTGAATCCTCCTCTTTCTTTGTACTGCACAGCGGCGCTGTCTGTACGGTGTGTCCGCTTAGCATTCTTATAGAACATTCTAGCAGAATTTACGGTATTGTACAAGGAGTTTTGTTGAAGTTAATAGCCACCTGGGTTATAATGTATCCAGCACGAAAGAAAAAAAAGCGACGCCGAAGGCGGCATTTGTTTTTCTGTTATAGTTCACTCGTACCGTTTGGGGGCAGATTTCATGCTCGCATGAAAATCTGCATACAAAAAGGTACGAAGGGAGCGCCACTTTATGAGCAAAAACGAGCTGCGAAGCAGCGGAGAGCGTCGAAGACGCGCTTTTGCGAATGGCGCGAGTGAACTGTAACATAAATTTCAAACGCCAAAACGCCGTAGCATCCTCTCAATAGAGATTGATGTTACGGCGTTTTTTTCACTCCACTCCCCGCAGCTTCATCGTCCAGCCGTGCACGCGGCGCACAGTTTTGGGCGCAATCGTCAGAAGCGTCAGATAGGTTCTGCTCTTTTTATCCAGCAGCGGATTTTTCCGCGTATCCGAAAAATGCCCGCGCAGATACTGCTTTACCGATTTGTAAAACACATCCGTATCCACCATCCGTCCCACCGGGATGTGCAGCAGATAATCCAGGCGCTGAACGAGTGCGAAGCGCACCGCATATTCCCGAAGCTCCGGGTAGCGCTCCCGGGTCAGCTGCTCCATATAATCCGCATTTTCTACGATATCCTCAAACACTCTCGAAAAATCGTTTTTATCTTTCCGGCGCGTATTGCTCCCGATCCGGTAAAAAACGTGATAGAGCTGCTCCGGCAAGATCCGCACCCTTTCGCCCTCACATAAAAGCTCAACCAGCAGTCGGAAATCCTCATTTAACTTTCCCTCCGGAAAGCGGTGACCTTCAAACAGGCTCTTTTTGATCAGCTTCGTACAGAACGAGCAATCGCCCTGATGCAGCAGCAGCGTTTTCAGAAAATCTTCTGCCGTGCAGGTAACTTCCTGTTCCGGCGGCGTACAGACGTCCGGTCTTTTGTGGTAATCCTCGTCGATCTCATCCCGCGAAGCCTGCGCAATTGAAGTGCCTGCAGCGGTCGCAGCTTCATACAGCCTTTCATACATCTGCGGCTCGATCCAGTCGTCGCTGTCCACAAACCCGATCCATTCTCCCTGTGCCATACTGATTCCAAGGTTTCGCGCACTGGATGAACCGCCGTTCGGCTTATGGAAAACCCGGATTCTGTCATCTTTTTCGGCAAGCAGGTCGCACAGCTTTCCGGTTCCGTCCGTTGATCCGTCATCCACCAGCAGGATCTCAAGATTTTTCCAGGTCTGTCCACAGATGCTGTTGACGCATCGCTCCAGGCAGTCCAGGATATTGTAGACCGGCACGATCACGCTGATCAGGCAGTTTTGTTCTGTTTTATTCTCCATCCAATGTTCCCTCATTATAACTCCAGCGTGCGGAAAGCTTCGGCGCGACAGAGAGCGGTCCATCCTCCCACTCCGGCAGCTTTCCGGCTTTCCAGCCTTCATAAAATTCCAGGCAGCGCTGCGCCGCACATTCTGCATTCCATTTTTCTGTAATCGTCCGGTATGCCTCTTTTCCGAGCGCTGTGATCTGCTCCGGCTGCGCGCACAGCTCCAATACCGTCCGCTCAAAGGCTTCATAAGAGCCGTCCGGGTAGCTTTTGCCGTTTACGCCGTCCTCAATCAAAAACGGAACCGCGCCGATCTGACGGTTTGCCACCACACAACAGCCGCTGTTCATCGCCTCACTGACTACTGCACCCCAGCCCTCCAGATAGTTGCTTGTAAACACATGCAGCTGGCAGCGTTTCATCAGGCTTCGAACCTCCTGCGGCTTTAAAAATCCATGAAAAACGATTTTCTCTGCCACTCCGAGCGCTGCTGCTTCCTGCTTCAGCGCCTCTTCCATCGGACCGCCTCCCGCAAAGTGCAGCTCAAACGAATACCCCTGTTCCTTTAATTTTCCAGCCAACTTCACTGCAAACTCCGGGTGCTTTAACGAAATCATCCGCCCCGCCCAGACGATTTGCAGTTTATCCGTATTCTTTTTGGCAAACAATTCCTCCTGCGGACAACGCAGCGTCTCCGGAAAATAGCCGAATTTCAGTTTTTTCCCGGGATAAGCCCCGATCAGTGAAAAATCCGATGCCACATACGCGCCGCAGCACAAAAGCCACACCGGCTGGTTTCGAAACCGGATATGTTCTTTATATTTTGCAAGCAGCCCCTTCGGAGAGATCGCTTTCCACTGCCCCTCGCGGTAAATCCGCTCGCTCACCCGAAACGTCAGCTTTCCCGAGGAAAGCCGCGGTAAAACCAGATCCAGCCGCTTCGTCCAGCCTGCAAACACCAGATCCGCTTCCTCGATCAGCTTCCGGCAGCGTTCTTCCTCCCGCTCCGCCCAAACAACATATGGCAGAGTCGCTGCATCCAGTCCCCAGCCCATCGCAATCCGTTCTTCTTCCATCGGCTCGGTCTGGATGAAATGGTAATCGTCCCCCAGTTGTTCATACAGTGCGTTGGAAAACGGAATCTGATGATGATTGATATAATTGGAAATAAAAACAGCCTTCACGTTTTCCTCCATTCCCGCTTTCCTGCTTCGGTCAGCAGCTTCGTTCATTCGATGCTTTGATAAATTTCAATCAGTTTTTGATAATTGTTTTCACCGTTGTAAAGCTTCGCCGCAGTCTCCCGTTCCGAAGCCGACAACTCCTTTGCCAGCTGTTTATCTGTCAAAATCCGGCTGACGCACGCGGCAAGCTCGTGTATGTTTCCTTTTTCAAACAACAGACCACTTACGCCGTCTTTTACCACATCCGGGATTCCGCCGGTTCTGCTCGCCGCCACGGGCACGCCGAGAAGCTGCCCTTCTGCCACGGAATTCGGGGAATTTTCCACCGCAGACGGACACACAAATATCTGCGCGGACAAATATTCCCGCTTCATCTCCTCCGCGGAAAGATTTCCCAGCACACGCACTTTTCCTTCGAGTCGATTCTTCAAAATCAGCCTGCGCAGATATTTTCCATATGCCGGAATCTTGATTCTGCTCTTTATTCCGTTTACGCCGAGCACGCTGATGCCCGCCACCTTGATATGCGCCTCGGGACAGTTTTGCAGGATTTCCTGCATCGCCTGCAATAGATAGTGAAAGCCCTTTAACGGGTAATCTCCCTGACTGATGAAGATTTCTCCGGGCACAGTTTTTTCGATCTCCCAGCATCCGCTGTAGAACTGCGGGCGCATTGTCTCGTTCATGGTATGATAAACAAGGGATGGATTTATCTCCAAACTGATCGTTTTATCGAATGTCGTCCGTCCCGTCACATGTCCGACTGACAACAGGAGTTTTTTCTCGTTTTCCGCGCGCTGATAAAACTTTTCCTGCTGCTGCCGGATGCTGTCCTTCTTTAAAATATCTCGCAGTGTCCTGCTGTTCTGTACGTTTTCCGGGAGATCTGCCATGTAGTTGTCCGCACAGGAAATACAAAGTCCCTGCAAGCCCACAAGCGTCCGCTCCGGTCTGTGAAATACTTTCGCACAGGCATAGCCATGCGGGAACTCCGTCCCGAAGATATGCACCAGATCCGGCTGAAAGTCCTCTAAAATCTGCAAAAAACGCGCTTCCATCGCGCTGTCATAGCGCTCCGGGTGCTCCAAATCCTCTGCAAAGCCATAGCAGGCGACTTCTTTTTTATAGCTGCCAAGCTGCAGACGCTGCGATAGCTCCTCCCTGCCCGGTGCAACCGGAAATGCGATGCCGAGCGTCAGTGCAGCCGCAGTTTCGGCTCCCTGCTGCCGTCCGCCGGGCGATGCAGCGCTGTCTGTCACGTCCGCTGTGCTCAGCTCTGCGCCGTTCTCCGTCTCCAGATACCGCCCCAGTATCCCGGACAGCCAGCCCTCCCGCACGCTATATTCCTGCGAAAGCGCCTGCGCGATTACCGGGAGCATAATATTGCATACCCATAACACTCTCATTTCCGATTCTCCCCCGGTTCGTCCTTATGGCCGCACCTTCCGTAAATTTTCGCCTTGATCCCGTTGTACCACTCGGAATATTTTTCGTTCTCTGCAAGCTTTGTCCGAAGCGGTGCCAGTGTCAGAAGCATCAGCAGCTTATAACGCAGCGCCTTGTCGCGTCCGAGATAGCGTTTCGTGATTTCAGCATGCTCTTTTTCGGAAATCCGACGGTTCTCCCTTGTCTCGGAAAAGCCCCCGCCCTCGTAATCCGCAACAATCATCTCCACATAAACCGCTTCCGCTTTCCGATCATAAATGCAGTACAGGAAATGCTCGTAATCCGCTCGGACACGGTATTTTACGTCATAACCACGCTCTGCAAACAGACGGACGTCGTAAAAGCAAACCTGATGACAGGGCACATTTCTGTAACAGGTAAAATCATTGACCTCCGGTGCAGAATAGATCACGCTGCCCCACGCCTCATGATATTGATTTCCATAAAAAATCCGCTCTTTTTCCTTATGTCCCAGGCCTTCCCCGTCGGCTCCCCTGCTGCGCTTGCGCTCCATCACAGCTGCAAGCCGTTCCAGCACCATATCGTCGTGTAAAAGATCTCCGCAATTTAAAAACTGGACAAACTGACCGGTCACATAGGACATCGCCTGATTCATCGCGTCATAAATCCCACTGTCCGGTCTTGTATAAACCCGGATTCTGCTGTCCGCCGGAAGTTGTTCCAGGGAGCCGTCCGTCGAACCGCCGTCCTTTACCACAATTTCATAATTTCCGTATTTCTGGTTCAATACGCTCTGCACCGTCTTCAACAGCTTTTCGCCGGGGTTTAAGCATACTACCACAATGCTAAAAGAAATCTGCGCCATTGATCCACTCCTTATCCGTAAAAATCCAGGTCTTATAGGGAAGCACACGCATCCCGCTTCCGGATGCCGTTTTTAAAAACCACAAAAAATACCCCAGACATACGATCCCCACAAGTGCTGTTAAAATATTTTTCCGCTTCCGGTTCTCCACGCAGCCAAGCAGTCCCGGAATGAGCAGCAGCTGCGGCGTAATCATATAATAGGACATTCTCGATACCAGTGGCAAAAACGAACCGCAGGTATAAAACAGCAGTCCGAAAAAATTTAATTTCAGGCAGAAACGGTTCTGCTCCTTTTCCATTCCACACCTGCCAACCACCGCCGCCAGCATAAAAACGAGCACGCACCGGAGGATTCCGGACGCATTCGCTTTCAGACCGATATCCTGTGACAGATATACGGTGTCCCTGTATGTAGGATACCACGTCAGCGCCAGATTTAAAAGCGGACGCTGGAAAACAAAACCGATCCCTCCGATCACAGTCAGCGCCGGCGCGATCCATTTTTTCCACGGAAGCACAGCCAGCAAATACAGTGGAAGCACCATCAGAACAGATTTATGAAACAGCGCCGCAATACCAATCCAGATCACGAAACAGCCATACTGCCTGCGCAGTACAAACCGGATTCCATACAGCGCTGCGGCAAGTGCCAGATAATAACGCACCGTCGTAAATGTCCGAAAATATACGCCCAGCAGCATGAACATCGCGAAGCTCTGCCAGAAGCAGTCACTCTGCTCATACAACGCCTTTAAAAACAAAAAAGCCGTAACCGCGCCGAACACCGCGAATACCAGCAGATAATTTTCATACCCGGAAAGTGTATAAATCAACCATACCACGAAATTGAATCCGGCTTCCGTCACCACATACGCCTGATCGGTTCCCGCCCAGATTTCGTGGAAATTCTCGACATATTTGCCGTAATCGTTACCGACCTCCAGACGCAGCGCACTCACGCCCGCCAGAATCAGGAAAATAGCAGCGAGACACACGATGTCGAAGGCGCGGCGTCGGGAAATGCCCGCCGGAAACAAGCCGCCGCCGGATGATGGGATGCCGCAGGCGCGCCTGCCATTCCCGGATGCCGCACTCTCGGCGGCTTGTCCAGCGCACAGCCCAGCACTGCCTGCCTCTTGCCCCGTGCGCGTCCAGACCGCGTCCATCAGCCCCGCGAGGACAATCGTAACCGCTGTAATCAGAAAATAAAATACCATTTACAGCCCTCCCTTTGCGTCGCGGATTCCGGACAGAAGCGCTTTTTTCGCCTCATCAAAGGTCAGCCCATCCGGGCAGCTCTCAGAATTCATATTGGATTTATTTTTCAGCAGGAAGCGAAATCCCATCACCGCCGCCAGCTTTCCGTACAGCACATGATACAAAACGCCCCTGTCGTGAAAAAATTTGCGGTCAAAGCCGAAAAACCATGTTGACGGTCTGGGCTGTTCTTCTCCGATTTCGACCGGAATACTGTAGACTTTCAGCCCGGCCTTCAGGCAGTCGTGGATAAACAAGCTGTCCTCTCCGTTTGCATATTTCGCGCCGCCTCCGAACAACAACGAATAGGTCAGATTCTTTTCGTGCATCTTCGCCGTGCGCAGCGCAAAGCTGTATGCCGGATAACGACCGCAGTTATACCACCTCACCCGCTTATAAAACGAATTCCAGTAGGTAAAGCGGCTCTCCTGCACGCGCACATTGAATAACAGCATGTCCACCTCCGGATGCTGCTCAAACCCTTCGATAATCCGCTCAGCTGCACCGTCGTCATAAACGATATCTTCATCAGAAAAGAGGCACAGGTCGGCGTCCGCACGCAGAAGCGCGTTGTTGCGCGACAGCCCGACACCCCGCTCCGCCAGATGATAGCAGCGGATCCGATGACCGTCCTGCGTCCATTCCTCGTAACGGTTTTCGTTACACTGATTGATGAGAATTGCATCCGCCTGCAGATTCATTTTCTCTGCCAGCGACTTGACCTCCTGATTCAGGGAGGAAACCAGAATCTGCAGTTTCATGAGCCGTCTCCTTTGTTTCTTGTAATCGTGCGCCAGTTCACCCGCGCCATTCGCAATACAATAGAATGCACGCTCCGCGAACATTCTATTGTCATGAA
>OMDO01001243.1_pt1 | contig 12170 bp, 9 predicted proteins | sample 1674051 | NCBI WGS metagenome assembly OMDO01 (sample SAMEA103958138, study PRJEB25191) | human gut metagenome | biome: human-associated habitat [ENVO:00009003]; feature: intestine environment [ENVO:2100002]; material: feces | place: Germany | collected 2013/2015 | reverse complement strand
CTCGGAGCCGGACACGTTTGCAGTCATTTTGAAGGAACGGCCAGACGAGCCTGTCGGCTCCATCGGCGTGTTTCCGACGGAAGCGCCAGAAATCGGGAGTGAGCCGGAAATCGGCTATTGGATCGGCCGCCCGTTCTGGGGTCAGGGGCTTATCCCCGAAGCCGTGCGCGAGCTGCTGAGGTACTGCTTTGAGGATAAAGGCGCACAGCGGGTCTGGTGTTCGCACTATGCCGGCAATGAAAAGTCAAAGCGCGTGATCGAAAAGTGTGGCTTTTCTTATCAGCTGACCTGTGAAAGGCCGGCGCTTGTGGACGATGCACTGCGGCCGACGCTTTTTTACGCCCTTACGAAAGAAAAGTGGGAGAAAACCCGCTGAAAGGAACCTTGAAACCATGACAGAGTACCTTGTCCCATACGAGAGCGCGGAGAGCGAGTTTGAAGAAAAGCGCTCGCGCTTCATCAGCCACGTTTTCCTTGTGGAGAGCGAGGCGGAGGCCCGCGCGCGCATCGACGAGATGAAAAAGAAATACTACGACGCGCGCCACAACTGCTGGTGCTACCGCGTCGGCCCCACCACCGCCCGGTACAGCGACGACGGCGAGCCCCAGGGCACGGCGGGACAGCCCATGCTCAACGTGTTCCAGCGGGAGAACGTTACCAACGTGGTATGCGTGGTGACGCGGTACTTCGGCGGCATTTTGCTGGGAGCCGGCGGGCTGACACGTGCCTATTCCAAGGGGGCGCGGGACGCTCTGTGCGCCGCAGGGTACGCGGTGATGGGGCGGTGGGCCGTGGCAGACATCCCGTGCTCCTATGCGCTGTTCGAGCGGGTGCGGCTGGAGGCCGCCGCGCAGGGCGGCACAGTGGACGACACCCAGTACGGTGCGGACATCCATCTGACGGTGTCACTGCCGGAGGAGAGAGTGGAGACCTTACAAGAACGGCTCACCGAGTTGTCCGCCGGAGGCGTCCGGCTCGCGGTGCTGTCGGCGGAGTTCCGCCCGGGGCCGCGGCAGGAGCTTTGAGCATTTATGCCGGAATGCTGGGGGAAATTTTGGTATTTTAACGGAATGTTTACAGCTTATCCCTTGTGCGCCGGCGGCGAACATGATATACTGGTGTTGTAAAGATACAAGTGCGTATCTGCCCGAAATTGGACAGATACGCCATTTTTTTAAGGAAAGGAATGGTAATTTGACGAGAAGAACGGTACAGGAGGAGCAGGCGCGCCTGCGGAAGCAGCGGAAGAAGGCACAGGGCTTTTTGTCCATCTTCAAAAAGCCCCTGCATGAGTCACTGACATCGGTGCTGCCCATCATGCTGATCGTGCTGGCGCTGGGCTTTACCATCGCGCCGGTGCCCAACAACGCCATGATGGCATTTCTGCTGGGAGGCGTGCTGCTTATCGTGGGCATGGGCCTATTTACGCTGGGGTCGGAGATGTCCATGATCCCGCTGGGTCAGGCGGTGGGCAGCGAGATCACGCGATCCAAGAATGTCTGGATCATCGTGGGCATCAGCTTCCTCATCGGCATCATTATCACCGTGGCAGAGCCGGACCTGCAGGTGCTGGCCAACCAGGTACCGGCCATTGAGAATAATGTCATCATCTGGTCCGTGGCAGTAGGCGTGGGCGTGTTTCTGGTCATCGCGCTGCTGCGCATCCTGCTGGGTATCCAGCTGAGGTGGCTGCTGATCGGGTTCTACATATTGGTGTTCGGACTTGCCATGTTCGTCTCACCGGATTTCTGGGCGGTGGCTTTTGACTCCGGCGGCGTCACTACCGGCCCCATGACCGTACCGTTCATCATGGCGCTGGGCGTGGGCGTCAGCGCCGTCCGCAGCGACAAGCAGGCAGGCGGCGACAGCTTCGGCCTTGTGGCACTGTGCTCCATCGGACCTATCATCACGGTGCTGCTGCTGGGACTTCTGTACCAGCCGGATGGCAGCGCTTACACCAACACGGTGATGCCGGACGCCAAGGACACGGTGGAGATGTTCCACGCCTATGTGGACGCGCTGCCGGAGTACTTCGCGGAGACGGCCAAGGCGCTGGCTCCCATTGCCGCGTTTCTGGTGCTGTTCCAGCTGGTGACCCGGAGGCTGAAGCGCCGCACGCTGCTGAGCATGGCGGTGGGCCTGGCCTACGTGTACGTGGGGCTTGCACTGTTCCTCACAGGCGTCAATGTGGGCTTCATGCCCGTGGGCAGCTTCTTGGGCGGCAGCATCGCGGGGCATACATATAACTGGATACTTATCCCCATCGCCATGGTCATCGGCTACTTCATCGTGCAGGCGGAGCCGGCGGTGCATGTGCTGAACAAGCAGGTGGAGGAGATCACGGCGGGAGCCATTCCCGCCCATGCCATGAACATCGCCCTGTCCGTGGGCGTGGCGGTGTCGCTGGGCCTTGCCATGATCCGCGTACTCACCGGCATCTCTATCATGTGGTTCCTCATCCCGGGCTACGCCATCAGCCTGGCGCTGAGCTTCGTGGTGCCGGAGATATTTACGTCGGTGGCCTTCGACTCCGGCGGCGTGGCATCGGGCCCCATGACGGCCACATTCCTGCTGCCCTTCGCGTTGGGCGCGTGCGCGGCGGCGGGAGGAAACCTGGTGACGGACGCCTTCGGTGTGGTGGCCATGGTGGCCATGACGCCGCTGGTGACCATCCAGCTGCTGGGCGTCAGCTATCAGCGGAAGCTGAAGCAGGCCAAGGCGACAACGGCGGCTCCCGTAACGGCGGAGCCCATCATCGAGCTGTGTTGACGGGGGTGACGGGATGAATAAGAGACTGTACTACATCATTACCATCACCAATCGGGTGATGGGCAGCAAGCACTTTCTGGATTTCTATCGGGCCTTCGGCGCGCCGGTGGTATTCTCGGCGCTGGGCCGCGGAACAGCCAGCGACGACGTGCTCAGCTATCTGGGACTGGAGGCCACGGAGAAATCTGTGCTGTTCTCCGTGGTGACGCCGCAGATCAAGGACGTGTTGATGCGGGAGCTGGTGGACACCATGCACATCGACCGGCCGGGCAGCGGTATCGCCGTATGCCTGCATCTGAGCAGCGTGGGCGGGAGATCCGCCATGCAGTATCTCATCTCCGGCGGCACAGGCGTAGAGCCGGATCTGACGGTAAAGGAGGAGGAACGTATGAGCAATTCCGGTTATGAGCTGGTGGTGGCCATCGCCAACGGCGGCTATTCCGATATGGTGATGGAGGCGGCATCCGCCGCAGGCGCACAGGGCGGTACCGTGCTGCACACCCGCGCCGCCGATGCGGCCAACGGCAATAAGTTCTTCGGTATGGCCATCACCGAGGAGCGGGAGATGATCCTGCTGGTAACGCCGGCGGAGAAGCGTGCCGCCATCATGCAGGCCATCATGGAGAAGGCGGGAGCCCAGTCGGAGGCCCAGTCTGTGGTGTTCTCCGTGGCGCTGGACGAGGTAGCGGGCCTTTACAGCGTGGAGAGCTGAAGGTACATCGAAAAAACGCCCTGCGGTCAATCCGCAGGGCGTTTTTTATGCAGACGGCAAAGCAGAGAAGCGGCGGCGCTGCTGACGCGGCGATAGAGCCGCCACAGCGGCGACAGGGCGCACCAGATGCGGCAGTACAGACGGTAGCCGGTGCCGGACAGGTCCACCGGACGGTCGCCGCGGTAGAAGCCGGTAAGTACGCCGATGACCTGGCTCTCCTGCACCCGCTCCGTGGTCAGGCAGTTGTCACCGCGGATGAGGTAGCCCTCCGGCAGGACGCGTATCACCCGATGCAGGACATATTTCTCCCCCACGCGATACAGCGGGACATCGTAGCAGCGCAGGCGGCCCTGGGGCGGGCGGAGAATGACGGTGTCGCGGCCCGAGCGCAGCATGGGGTACATGCTGGTGCCCCACGTGGTGGCGGCGTAGACGCCCTCGGACGCCAGCACGTCCTCAATGCGGCAGGGGGTCATGGCTCCAGAAAGCCGTTATCGGCCATCTGGCGGAGTATGGCGGCTACATCGGCGGCGGCCTGCTCCGGTGTCACGTCGTAGGTCAGGGCCAGGCGCTCCGCCAGCTGCGGCTCCGTCAGGCCCTCCTGCAGGCCCTTCCAGATGATGCCGCCGGTCTCGTTGAGCTTCACCATGCCGTGAAAGTGGCGGGCAGCGTCGCCGGTGGCTACCACCACGGGTGCGCCCAGCACCTCACGGAGAATGAATCCGGATCTGAGTTTCATCACAATGCACTTCCTTCTTCGCCACAGCCATCAGGGCGGCGGTAATTTTCGTAGGGGAGACCGGTGAGGGCCTCAAAGCTGCAGCGGACGGCGTCGTCCGTCATGCCGCAGGTCAGCCGGTACACGGGGACGCGGCGCAGCAGCGCGTCCAGAAAACCAAGGGTGAGGTACTCCAGGGCGGGATCGTCCCGATGGTACGTCTGGCGGAACAGGGGCGCCAGCGCCTGCTCCGGCGGCAGGCGGCAGATGCGGTCCGTGCCGCGCTCCAGCAGGCAGACACCGCGGAGTGGGACACTGATGGGACTTTGCCACCGCTCCTTACCGGCCCAGGGGGAGCCCCAGACGCGGACGGTGCCGTCAGGCTCCAGCGACAGAAACGGCTTGTCGCCGTTGACCACGGTGACGCGGCTGCCCAGGTACTGCCGCCACAGTCGGACATGGGTGGTCTTGCCGGTGCCGCTGGGTGCGGTGAACAGGTAGGCGGCGCCATCGAAGGCGACGGCGGCACCGTGCATCAGAAATCGGTGGTGGGCGGGGAGCTGCGCGGCCAGACTGTCGTGGATGCAGAGGAACTCCAGATAGGCAGGGGAGGCTGCGCCGTCTGCCAGACGCATCGCCGTCTCGGGTTCGGCGCAGGCAGTGAGGACGGCGGGGGACTGGGGCGGCGCGATCTCGTAATCTTGACAGAGCCGCCGCGTCAGCGGATGCTGGGCTGTGATCTCCGCGGGAAGGCCCGCGGCATTGATCCAGAAACGTTCCATGGAGCCTCCTTTCAGGCGTCCTGCGGGGGCACCAGCGCCACCGTGCGGTCCGCGATGGACAGCGCGGCGGGGCGGTGAGTGACGATGAGCACGGTCTTGTCCGTCATCTGCCGCAGGTTGGACAGCAGACGGGCCTCTGTGGCCTCGTCCAGCGCGCTGGTGGCTTCGTCCAGCAGCAGCACGGGGCGGTCGGCGAAGATGGCCCGGGCGATGGCGATACGCTGGAGCTGGCCCTCGGACAGACCCGCACCCCGCTCGCCAATGGGAGTGTCCAGCCCCTGCTCCAGCGCGGCGGTGAAATCGTCGGCACAGGCGATGTGCAGCGCCCGCAGGATGCGGGCTTCATCGTTGGGGGAGGGGGCGTCGGAGAAGGCTACGATCTGGCGGATGGTGCCGCTGAGCAGGTGGTTGCCCTGGGGCACGTAGGAGAACAGGCCGCGCCAGCCGGCGTCCAGGGGGCGGTCGCCATCGGCGCTCCGCAGAAAGCATGCGCCGCTGTCCAGAGGGTAGATGCCCATCAGCAGCTTCAGGACGGTACTCTTGCCGCAGCCGGAGGGGCCGGTGAGGGCGATGCAGCTGCCCTTGTCCACGGTGAGGTCCAGGTGGGAGACAGTGGACGGCGGTGTCTCGTTGCCGCGGCTATGGTAGGTGAAGCAGGCATCATGCAGGCCAAAGGCGTGCAGCTCCTGCTGGTAGAAGCGGTGTATCTCCAATGCGGGGACGGGGGAGACTGTGAGATCGTCAGGGAAGTGCTCCGCCTCCCGCAGGCGCTCGGCGCTGGCCAGCATGGCGTAGAAGCGGGGAAGGTAGCCGGTGAGATTGGCGAAGGGACCCTGTATCTGGGTGATGAGCTGCTGCACGGCGGCGAACACGCCGTAGCTCATGGTGCCGTGGAGGATGCCGCTGCCGCAGTAGATGACGCCTACCAGCAGGAATCCGTACATGGCGGCGCTGAAGCCCACGTTGCACAGGTTAGAGAACCGTGTGCGGGCCATGCGGGCCTGACGGTGGGCGTCCATGCGGGCATCGGCGTCCGCCGATACGGCCTTCTCGCGTCCGAAGATACGGACTACCAGCAGGCTGGACAGGCAATCCTGCAGGTAGATACGGAGACGGCCGTTTGCCTCCTGTATCCGTTTATGCAGGCGCTTGAGGGTACGGCGGAACACGGTGGCCAACAAGGCCAGTACGATGCCTGCCGGCAGGATGATGGCGGCCAGCCGCGGCTCCATGCGCAGCAGCACCGCCGCCGCAGCAATCAGGCGGACCAGCATGCCCGCGGCATTGGGAATTACCTGAGCCAGCGTGTCCGCCGTCACGGCGGTATCAGAGGTCAGGCGATTCAGCCACTCGCCGGAGTGCACGGCGGATACGGCGGCGTAGTCCTTTCGCAGCAGCGTCTGGAACAGGCGGGCCTTGAAGCGGTTTTCCAGCGTAGCGCGGGTGTACTCACTGAGATGGCGGTCCACCGCGCGGAGAACGATCTGGAAAGCCATCAGGCTCACCAGCCAGATAGCACTGCGGACAAAGGTCTGGGTCTGGCCGGCGGTGGCCGCATCGATCAGCGCCCGCAGGATCAGCGCGTAGCCTACGCCGCACAGGGCCAGAACAGATTGCACCGCCAGCAGCAGGGCGGTGAGGTATCCGGCACGGCCCGCCACCGAGGCGATCCAACGGATGACGCCGGATGCCGGCGCAGCAGAACGGGGCATAGTATTCCTCCCCAAAATGGTCTGGATAGGCAGAAAGCTGTCGGTACGACGGCAAAATGCATATATACAACTAATTATACGGTTCAAGGCGGGCCGCGTCAAGTGATTTGGGGGCAGGAGGGAGGCTTTTGGTGTCTGCGGATAAAAAATTTTGAAATTATGAGAAAATTTCTCTTGCATTTTGTGGAGCAGTGTGATATTATAACTAAGCTGTCGTTGAGACATGCGCCGTTAGCTCAGCTGGATAGAGCGTCTGGCTACGGACCAGAAGGCCGGGGGTTCGAATCCCTCACGGCGTGCCAAAAAGACCCGAAACCGTAAGGCTTCGGGTCTTTTTGTTTGCATAAGTTGTTGTTTTCTCCCGCTGCTTTTTTCTGACCCAAACGCTGACCCCAACGGGAGCGGATAGTGGAAAGGTCTATACCGCACGGGAGAGGATGCTCCCCATCGTTTGCGCCGCCTTGAGCTGTGCGTCGGTGGTGACATGGGCACAGGTGTCCAGCGTGAAGCCCGCGGAGTAATGACCGAGCATCGAGGACACCGGGATGCTGCCGATCTGCGGCTTGATGTGGTTCTTGAGGAAGCCTTGCGAGGTTTTGAATGTGGATGACCGCAGTTTGATTTTGCGTAGTTCTCCATCCAGACATCAAGCCAACTCCCCGCGGCGATTGCCGGTCTCCGTATCATGGGCGACTGTGTACCGGCCCACCCGCCGACCATTATTGCGCTTGCGGATGTTGCCTTACAGAAGCATACATCGCTCTTTCGTCAGCAGTCTTTCAAAGGCTATGTGCCATGTGGGGGAATACCGGCAGTGCCTGATAACCGCCCAGCCAGTAACAGGTAAATGCGGCAGCCTCTGCCTTTGCCGGGATGCAGCAAGATAGCCCCGCAGATGTACTGGCAGATCCGTCATGCCGTCAATCAGGCGTAAGACCCTGCTCGAACCTCTCACCGCTTTTCCATCGGAACTTGTTTCGTTATACTTCCCGGCGCAGCACTCGGTAGACAAAGGACATATCCAGTCCGCCGCGTACCACATCCGCCAGCAGGTCATATTGCCGTTCCTTGTAGCCGTAGGCGTCAAAGGTCGCCAGCGCGTCAAAGGACACGTCCTTTCTGGCGCACAGTGCTTTCAGGATCGTATCGGCGATGCCCGGCGCGTCAAAAATGCCGTGGACATAGCTGCCGTATACGTTTCTGCTGCCGGTGAGGGCGGGCATCTGCTGCTGACTGCGGCCCATGTGGATCTCGTATCCCTCGTAGGCCAGGCCGTTCAGGCCGGAGAGCATTCCCTCCACACCGCGAAAGACGCCTCGCGTCTGAGTCTGCACCTTTTCACCCCGGAATTCGGTGTCCATCTCCAGCAGGCCCAAACCGTTGATCTCCGTGACACCGGCGGACTCCACCTGCTCCGGGTCGGACACGGTGCGTCCCAGCATCTGATAGCCGCCGCAGACGCCGAAGATCAGCGTACCGGCGTCGGCCGCCTTTAAAATGGCCGCCTCCAGACCGGACTGCCGCAGCCAGCGCAGGTCGGCAATGGTGCTCTTGGTACCCGGCAGCAGGATCATGTCCGGCTGATGGAGGTCGCCCACCTGATCCACATAGCGCAGCGACACGTTTTCGTAATGTTCGAAGGGGCTGAAATCCGTGAAATTGGAGATGCGCGGCACACGGATCACCGCGATATCCAAGAGCTTTCGATCTTTGGAGCGGTTAAACCGCTCGGTCAGGCTGTCTTCATCGTCGATGTCTACATGGGCGTAGGGGATGACCCCCGCCACCGGGATGCCGCACAGCTGCTCCAGCGTCTTCAGTCCCGGTTCCAGAATGGCCCGGTCGCCCCGAAACTTGTTGACCACCACGCCCTTGATGCGGCGGCGCTCGTCCTCCTCCAGCAGCGCCACTGTGCCGTAGAGCTGGGCGAACACGCCGCCCCGGTCGATGTCGCCCACCAGCAGCACCGGCGCGTCCACCAGCTTGGCAAGGCCCATATTGACGATATCGTCCTGCTTGAGGTTGATCTCCGCAGGGCTGCCTGCTCCCTCAATGACGATCACGTCATACTCTGCTGCCAGACTGTTGTAGGCCTCCAGCACGGCGGGGATATAGTCCCGCTTGCGGCGGAAATACTCCATGGCCTGCATATTACCCCGCACCTGTCCGTTGACGATGACCTGACTGCCCACGTCGGTGGTGGGCTTGAGCAGAATGGGGTTCATGCGGGTATCCGGCTCGATCCCGGCGGCCTCTGCCTGCACCACCTGCGCCCGGCCCATCTCGCCGCCGTCCCTGGTAATGAAGGAGTTCAGCGCCATATTCTGGCTCTTGAACGGCGCCACGCGGTAGCCGTCCTGCTTCAAAACGCGGCAGAGTCCCGCCGCCAGCAGGCTCTTTCCCGCATTGGACATGGTCCCCTGTATCATAATATTCATTGCCATAGTGATTTCTCCTTGCAGAATTGCCGAATGGCCGTTATCAACGCCTCGTTTTCCCCATGAGGCCGCACGGCGATGCGATACCACCCGTCGTCCAGCCCGTTGTAATTCCCGCAGCCGCGGACGGCGATACCCTGCTGCAGCAACCCCTCCCGCAGCCCCAGCGGCCCGCGGAACAGCAGGTAATTGGCGTGGGACGGGCATACCCAGAAGCCCAGCGCCGTCAGGTTATCTGTGAGCCATCGCCGCTCCGTGCGGACGAGGGACAGCGTCCTTTGCAGAAAATCCCGCTCCGCCAGCGCCGCCACACCGGCACTCTGGGCCGGCGAGGATACGTTCCACGGAGGGGACGTGGCCGCCATGCGGTGCAGCAGCGCGCTGTCGGCGCACAGGCAGTACCCGAGCCGTATACCGGCCATGCCGTAGCTCTTGGTAAAGGCCTTCAAGATCAGCAGCGCCGGGTGCGCTGCCAGAAGGGACCTGGCGCTGATGCCGTCCTCCGTGAGATCGAGGAAGCACTCATCCAGAAACACCCGCGCACCCCACGCCGCACAGACTTGCAGGATCTGTTCCAGCAGCGGCAGCGGCAGCAGCCGTCCGGTGGGGTTGTTGGGGTTACAGAGGAATACCACCTCCGGTTTTTTCTCCTCTAAGAAGGACAGAAATCTATCGTCCAAATCAAAATTCTGCGCCTGATGCAGGAAATACCGCTCTACGCGGCAACCCACCTGCGCCAGTCCCGCCCCATATTCCACAAAGGTGGGGGCCAGCTCCACCGCCGTCCGGGGACGCAGAGCGGTGCAGTATGCGTAGATCAGGTCCGCCGCGCCGTTTCCGCAGAGAATATAGGACGCCGGCACCTGCTCGTGGCCTGCGATAGCCTGCACCAGCCGGCGGCAGTAGGGATCTGGGTAGCGGTATAGCTGGGGCAGAGCCCGGCACACCGCCTCCAGTACGCCGGGAGGCGTACCAAGGGGGTTGGTGTTGGCGGAAAAATCCAACGTGATACCACCGCCGTATACATCGCCGCCGTGTTGATTTTCTGTTTGATACAGCATCTATGTCTCCTTTACAGTGCAAAGGGCAGCTTGGCCGCACAGCTCAAAAGCAGGGCGAGGAGCGCTGTGACGGTCATCAGGCGGCACACACGGGGGATGTCCTCGTGGGTGATCTCCCGCGATGCATCGCCGATATACTCCTTTTTGTGCAGCACACCGTGGTACCACGCATCCCCGGCCAGACGCAGGCCCAGAAGCCCGGCGCAGACAGATTCCGTCTGGGCTGAGTTGGGACTGGCGTGCTTTCGGCGGTCACGGCGGAAGATCCGCCAGCCTGCCGCCGTATCCAGCCCCATCAGGCCGCCCGCCGCCAGCATCAGAAGCGCCGACAGCCGCGCCGGGATGTAATTCACCACGTCGTCGGCCTTGGCGGGTACCAGACCGATGTTCTTATAGGGCGGCTCCACATACCCCAGCATGGAGTCCATGGTGTTCACCGCCTTGTAGAAAAAGCCCAGCGGCGCGCCGCCGATGGCCAGAAACAGCAGCGGCGCCACCACGCCGTCGGAGGTGTTCTCCGCCACCGTTTCCACGGCGGCACGGGTCACGGCGGCATCGTCCAGCCGGTCGGTATCCCGCCCCACGATCATGGAAACAGCATGGCGGGAGGCGGCCAGATCGCCGCTCTCCAGCGCGTCATAGACCTTCATGCTCTCATCCCGCAGGGACTTGACGGCCAGGATCTGCCAGCACATCACGCTCTCCAGCGCCAGACGCAGCCATGGGCTGACCAGACCGCTCAGCCACAGCAGCAGAGCCGGAACGGCGGTGGATACGATGACCACCGCGCCCCACAGGATGGCGCCCGCCGCCCGCTCGCCGGTCGGCGTTTTGGGGCATATGCACCGCAGTGCCCGCTCCAACACGCTGATACACTTCCCAATCAGGACCACCGGATGGGGAAAGCCGTGGGGGTCCCCCACCAGAAGGTCTATGCAAAAGCCGATAACAAGTGCCGCAAGCGACCACATCATGCCGTTTCTCCTCCGCCCTGCATCGTAAAAATATAAATGGGATTCTGTCCGCTCATCAGATGGTAGCTGCCGGCTCTCCTGTCCCGCGCTACCTGTAGGGATACCACCTCCGTCTCCGCGAAGGGGAACGCCGTCAGGCAGTCCGTCAGCTCAGCCACGGACTCCAGCGAAACGGCCGTGGCCACGATGCGGACATGGGGATTTTTTGCCAGCAGCAGCGCCACGATCTCGTGCATATTGCCGGCACTGCCGCCGATGAATGCGTGAGTGGGGGCCGGCAGACCGACGCAGGCCTCCGGCGCGCCGCCGCAGACCACCTGTAAGTTTTCCAATGCGAACCGATCACGGTTTTGCTCCAGCAGCGCTGCGGCATCCTCCCGCCGCTCTACGGCGCAGACAAGCCCCTGCTTTGCCTGTAAGGCCATTTCCACCGATACTGAGCCGGTACCGGCGCCGATGTCCCAGCAGACGCTCCGCTCCGTCAGCCGCAGCTTGGAAAGACACACCGCCCGCACCTCACTTTTGGTCATGGGTACCACGGGCATTCCCTCCGCACTGCGGAGAAAGGCGTTGTCCGGCAGACCCGGTGTGACCACCGCGTCGGGATGGGGATTTTCGATAAGCGCCACGCTCAGAGGGGCATAGACGCCATCCGTCAGCTCTGCCGCCGTGCCGCGCACGATGCGCTCATCCGGGTAGCCCAGCCGCTGTCCCACATACACAAGGACGTGGCCCAGATCACCCTCTGTCAGCGTGCGGCACAGGTCATTGATGCCGCGCTCGCCGCCTACCAGCGCGAAAAGGCGGCTGGTCGCCCGCACCTCCGGCAGGATGTTGTGCTGCCGCCCGTGGAGACTCACCACCCGGACATCCTCATAGGAGGTCCGGAGCCGGGCGCACAGATAGGACAACGAGCTCAAACCCGGCAGCACCGCCGTGTCGCAGCCTTCCAGCAGCGGCAGCAGCTTTTTCGTGCCGCTGAAGAAGCCGGTATCGCCGGACAT
>OMDO01001223.1_pt1 | contig 12430 bp, 12 predicted proteins | sample 1674051 | NCBI WGS metagenome assembly OMDO01 (sample SAMEA103958138, study PRJEB25191) | human gut metagenome | biome: human-associated habitat [ENVO:00009003]; feature: intestine environment [ENVO:2100002]; material: feces | place: Germany | collected 2013/2015 | reverse complement strand
CAGCTGGATAGAGCACTTGGCTACGGACCAAGGTGTCGGGAGTTCGAATCTTCTCACGCACGTGGAAAAAGGACTTTGAATCTTTGTTTAGCAGAGATTTGGGGTCTTTTTATTATATAAAAAAGGGTGGCACAGGTATGATACAGGATATTACACCAATGAAATTTCACAATGAATATCAACAGAGAGAATGCCGGGATAAGGATATCGTATTTTTATTTTCGGGAAATAAACTCCTGGTAAAAAAAGATTCCAAAATCAGTTTCTTCTATATGAAAGAGTTTACAAAAGAACTTACAAAAGAGACAGAACAAGAGGCTGACGGATTCGGTAACAAAAGATTGCAATATCTGTTTTCTATTGATGATGTACAGTATTATCTGCTGAAAGTATGGTCAAAGGAAGAAGCAGAAAAAGAGGTAGAAAAGCAGCTTGATGAGCAGGTCGATAGGCAGAGCAAAAAGCAGAACGATAATATTGAAAATATGGAATGGGTAACGATTCGCAGTCTGCGGGAAACAGTTTCAAAGAAAGATTGTTTTGCTGCGGCAACGGCATATCATTTGTATGTGTGGTATCGGGATAACCGTTATTGTGGCAGATGCGGAAAGGAATTGCAGCCGGATACGAAGGAGCGGATGATGCGTTGTGCATGCTGTGGCAATATGGTTTATCCGAAAATTGCTCCGGCAGTAATTGTGGGAGTAATATACGATAATAAAATATTGATGACAAAATATTCAGACAGGGAATATAAGAAATACGCATTGATTGCAGGTTTTACAGAAATTGGCGAAACTGCGGAAGAGACAGTTCGCAGGGAAGTCATGGAAGAAGTAGGATTGAAAGTAAAGGATATTGTATACTATAAGAGTCAGCCATGGGGCTTTGATTCCAATCTTCTGATGGGATTTTATGCCAGAGTGGAAGGAACAGATGCCATTACTTTAGATAAGAACGAACTTTCACTGGCAGAATGGGTACCAAGAGAACAGGTTGCAGGCATGGATGATAAAATCAGCCTTACCAGGGAAATGATGGAGAATTTCTATCAAAATGGCGAAAAATGTTTGCAATAACTACATTTTCTTGACAGTTTTGCATAAAAAATATATGATATAGAAGTGAAAAATCTTTTCAGAGAGGACTGATTTATTAATGAAGAATGAGAGTAAAAAGGCGAATGCAAAGCTTACATCAGTTCTTGCAGCAGTGCTTATTATAGTAGTAGCTATTGTAGCGGTAATTGCTGTAAAGACAAAGGATAGTGGAAGTCTTGGAACTTATTCATGTGAAATTATGTCAGGCGATAATTCATCGACTGTTTTTGAAATTACATTTAATGAAAAGAATAATACTTATAAAGAGAATATCAGTGTGGGAGACAAGGCAGTAGAGCTGGCATCAGGAACATTTGTCATGGACGGAAATAAGCTTACACTGACCTCCGATGGTGGCGATGTACAGAATCTTGTAAAACAGGGAAAATACCTGATTGCAAAAGATTATTTATATGAAGGTGAAATACCGGATGGAGATACCTTTGATGCTACCTGTACATTTAAGAATAGTAATAATGTGGTATATTCCATTACCTTTAAAGCGGATGGAACTTATGTACAGGATGATAATGGTGATGTATCGGAAGGAACTTATACGCGTGACGGAGACTGGATTAAACGTGAGAGCAGTTCTGGCACAAGCGTAGGAATTGATTATTTGATTTATAGCGGAAGAATAACTAATTCCTACTATATAAAAAAATAAAACAAAAAAGTAATGGAATAGATGAATTGCAATAGAAGCAATACAATAAAAGTAGTGTGATGGCTGTAACAGGAAGCAAAACATAAGAAGTGCAGAGAGTAGAGAAAGAAGAGTCGAGGGAAATAAATGTCAAGAGAGGAATTCCTAACAGAATTAAGAAAGGCTTTGCAGGGAAGGGTAAGCCAGCAGACGGTGAATGATAATCTCCGCTATTATGAAGAATATATTCTTACAGAATCTCATAAAGGAAAGACGGAGGCTGAAGTAATTGCAGAATTAGGAAATCCAAGACTTCTTGCAAAAAGCATAATCGATGCAGAAAATGCAACGGCAGAGAAAACTACAGCAGAACCACAAAAGGGAATGGATGGGCAGGAAACAGCTTCCGGAGAGTATTCTTTTAAGAAGATTAAAATTCGAATCTGGCTTATATTAGCGACAGTATTTCTGTTTGTAATTTTGCTTATAATTCTGCTTGCACAGGTAGTTGCATTTTTACTTCCGGTTCTGCTTCCGGTAGCAATCATTTTCTTTTTATTTATAGCAATGAGTATGAACAAAAGATTTTAATAAGCAAGTATAATAAAGTAATTTTAATATAGAAATAACAGAGGAAGTTGTGTTATGGCAATGATTAAGGTCCCGGCAGGGAAATGCTTTATCAAGCATGGAACAGCGGTAAATGCACTGTATATGGTAATTCATGGAACAGTGAGACAGGTGTCTAAGCTGGAAGAAGTGCAAATTGGAAGCGGTAATATAATAGGTCTGATGGATTGTGCAGAAGAAGAATATATAGCAGATTATGTGGCAGCGGATGATGTAACACTTTATCCGTTTCATTATCATGCTCCGGAGGACTTTGGTAAGATATTTATCAGTCAGCCGAAATATGCAGCAGCATTTTTATCTGTGGCAATTCGTGAGGCAGACCATATGCTTGGACGAAACCAGAGATTTCAAAACAGTACAGAAAAATATTATAGCTTTGCACTGGCAATGTATCAGAAATATCAGGAGTTATGTAGAAAATATTGCATTCAGGAGAAAAGTTTCCGGAGAATAGAGAGCCTGCAGCCTTATGTAAGAACCAATATGGCACCGAAATGGGAAGCGGATTATTTCCATGAACTGGCAGAACTTGGGAATAGTGGAACTATGGATTTCTTTCAGCAGAAAGAGGATTTGCTGACGGGACAGATTATGCAGGCAGCAAGAGCTATGTGCAAAGCGGTAAGAGAGATTGACCATGCAAAAGAATATTTACAGGAGCATGTAAATCTGTATCTGGATACCAATCGAATGGATTTATTACAGCTTTATTTTGACATGGCAGCCCGTGCAGCAGCAAGTGGAGCTGACATCGAGGAAATACGACAGGCAATAGAGCCATTGTTACAGTTTATCAAGGACAACCGTCTGGGAGATGCAGGAGAACGGGACAAACGAATTACGGAATATCAGACTTATGATTTTAGCAATATAAAGATAAAGGCAGATGCAATATATAACTTTGCAGGAGAACTGATTGGTGAAGTACCAAAGCCGCAGGCAGAGGATAAGCTGGTTCAGGGAACAGAAGATTTACTGGAACAGGAATATGCGGAAACCGATGGAGAAGAGGAAGAAGAAACAGAGGACTGTCTGGTACATATCTTAGAATATGCTGGAGTGGCAGCAGAGGATGTACATAAAATTCGAAGCAAAATGCATGAATATGATGCAATTCCGGATAATTTTGATAATGATGAGAAAACGAGAAAACTTCGGAAAGAGTTGACAGCATTATTCTATGCTACTTATAAAAATGTATTTAAGCATGCCATGAAAGATGCGGATGACCTAGACCCGGTTATTCAGATGTTTTTGAATTTTGGATTTATGGATGTGGGAATGGTAGGAGAAGATACCGCTAATGAACTTTATGATTTGACAGATAAACTGTTCAAGTGTAAAAGCGACCATGTTTATACCATGTTTGAGTGGTTAAAGAGCATCTATGAAGGAAAGAATGAACCAAGCCGGAATGAATTTGACCTGGATTATAATGGATATCTGGCAGAGCAGAAGCGGATGGGTAAGCTGGATGCAGCAGGAATGGAGCGGTTGAAAACAGACTGCTGGGAAAAGACCAAATATGAGATGGATAATATGTTTGTGTCAACGAACCGGGCAACTTATGGAAAAGTAAGTACCTTCTGTCCGATTCTGAGCAAGCATGACATGGTGCAGGAAGCAGAGAAGATGCTGGTGACTGCAGAGCGGATTGAGGAGGCAATCAAAAAAGTCCGTGAAGTTGATTATTCGTTGTTCTACCGTGAAGTGATTTTTTCAGATCCGATGCATGGTGTAAATGCTGAACCGGTGCAAAAAGAAGTATTTCCAGATGTTATTCTGATGCCGAATGTGGGAATGAAAGCAATGATGTGGCAGGAAACTGCCGGAGTAAAACGTGATACATCCGCCCGATTTGTTTTCCCGGTTATGACTATCTACAGCCTGCAGGATATGATGATAGAGACCTGCGGAAGATTCCGTTGGGAAATGTGCCGTAAGATACAGGGAATGCGTTGGAATGATATTACAGAGAAATCCCTAACTTCAGAATATTGTGATTATATCCAGTACTATCGGAAAAACCGTGATTTATCCACAGAGGCAAAGGAGAAGATTAAGAATACACTCTGGAAGTCAAAGAATAACTATCGTGAAGTATTTATTTCTGATTATATCGGATGGATTAAATACGAGGCAGGCGGCAGTTTCCGCCTGAACCGTGTAGCAAGGGATATTCTGTTCCGTTATTGTCCGTTTGCCAAGAAATACAGGGATGCATTAGAGGCAAACCCGATGTATCAGGATATGATCAGCCGGTTTAAAATATTCCAGGAACGTAAACTGCGTCATATCGATGGATTCCGTACCAGATATGAGAAGAACGGCGGCGAGATGAATATGGAACTGCAGGAAAATATGAATTTCTATAATATGTAAAGAACAATAACTACGAGAAATACGTTTTGCGAGCTACTCGCGTAAATAAGAAAGCCACATGAATCTTAGGATTCCTGTGGCTTTCTTGAGGGGAGTATAAATAATTAATAAGGGGTATAACTGTATAAAAAAACAATTCTTATACGAAAAAAATTATAATATAAAAGTTTTTAAAATGCAATGCAAATGAGAATAATAATAAGAAATTAAGAAATAATATCACTGTATCAGAGAATCAAAAGAAAAAGTATCTGATAAAAAAAGGAGGCGATATTATGGCAAAAAATGCAGATAATGCAAAAAACAAAACAAGCAATGTAAACCGCACAATGAATGCTGATAATGACTTTGAAAATGCGGATAACAAAACCGGCAACAAAGCAGGCAATAGGACCAGCAACAGAAGTGATAACAAGGCGGATAACAAGACATCCAACAAATGCAATTACTAGGTCAATCTTATTGAAAAACTGCATATATTAAAATAAGAAACAGATTACAAGGAACACTTTGTAATCTGTTTTTTCATAGCAGAAAAAGTCAGGATATTTTGGGGGAGATGGCATATGAGATTTGCAGCTATCAGTGTAGCGGAATTATGGAAACTAAAAGATGATCCACAGATATATATTGTTGATTTGAGAAGCAGGGAGGATTTTCAGGTATTTCATTTGAGAAATGCCCACTGTTATCCTTATGATGAGATAGAACACTGGGAGCATAAGCTGCCGAAAAATCGTAAGATACTGCTGTGTTGTGAGTATGGAAATACAAGTATGTATGCAGCAAAAAGACTGACGCGGCAGGGATATCAGATATATACTCTGATTGGAGGCCTAAATGCACTAAATGGATAGAAAAGAACATTGACAGTGTCATTTAGAACAGATAAGATAGTAGTGATAATGGAGAAAGAACATATGAAAACATACGAATTAACAGTGCCATGTCATTTTGGCTTAGAATCAGTTTTGAAAAAAGAAATATATGATCTGGGATATGAAATCTCAGAGGTGGAAGATGGAAGAGTGACTTTCATTGGTGATGCAGAGGCAATCTGCCGTGCAAATATTTTTCTGCGTACAACGGAGCGTGTGCTGCTTCGGGTAGGAAAATTTAAAGCGGAGACATTTGATGAATTATTTGAAGGAATCAAAGCGCTTCCATGGGAAGAGTATATTCCTGAAAATGGTAAATTCTGGGTCACCAAGGCTTCTTCCATAAAGAGTAAATTATTCAGTCCGTCAGACATCCAGTCTATTGTTAAGAAGGCAATGGTAGAACGGCTGAAACAGAAATATCATACCAATTGGTTTGAAGAAAGTGGTGCATCCTATCCGGTACGAATTTTCCTGTTGAAGGACGAAGTAATGGTAGCATTAGATACCTCCGGAGAATCTTTACATAAGAGAGGCTACCGGACTCTGACCAGTAAGGCACCAATCACAGAGACCCTTGCAGCGGCATTGATAATGCTGACACCATGGAATAAGGACAGAATTTTAGTAGATCCATTCTGCGGAAGTGGAACATTTCCGATTGAAGCAGCAATGATTGCAGCCAATATAGCACCGGGCATGAACCGTAGTTTCTTAGCAGAGCAGTGGACAAACCTGATACCGCGTCAGCTCTGGTATGATACGGTAAATGAAGCCCAGGAAATGGTGGATACCGATATTAAGGTGGATATCCAGGGATATGATATTGATGAAGAAATTGTGCGTGCCGCAAGAGATAATGCAAAGCGTGCCGGTGTGGATGGCATGATTCATTTCCAGCAGAGACCGGTAAGCCAGTTGAACCATCCGAAAAAATACGGATTTATCATATCCAATCCGCCATATGGTGAGCGGCTGGAAGAAAAGGCGGCATTGCCGGAATTATACCGGACAATTGGTGAGGCATACAGAAGGCTGGATTCATGGTCTATGTACCTGATTACCAGCTATGAGAATGCACCAAAGGATATCGGAAGAAAACCGGATAAGAACCGCAAGATTTATAATGGAATGTTAAAGACATATTTCTATCAGTTCATGGGACCGAAGCCACCAAAACGGAAAGGGACAAAAGAGTGAGGGAAAAAGTACGTTATTCTAAGAGATATGTAGTATTCACGTTACTTTTAGTTCTTGCATTGATGCTGAAATTTGCCAATTTTAAGGGTGTAACCGAAGAAATCGGACAGTTCCGTGGTGCAGATTTGCAGAGCAGCGACTGGAACCCTCTGATTGCAAAAAGCATCAATGAGAAGAATCTTACGGTAGCGATTGATAATAAAGTATATACCAACAAGCACAATGGAATCTATATGGATGAAAATCTGAATCTGATGGTACCATTGGACTTGATTCGGGACAGTTATAACTGCAGCGTGCATCTTTACGATGACACGGCTCTTTTGATAGAAAAATATTCAGACAGCTTGTGGATGAGCTTAGATGACCAGGAAGTACAGATAAATGATGAGAAGGAGAAATTTTCTTCTACATTGACACGGATTGATGACCGTTATTATGTGCCGGCAGAAGTCATTGCTTCAAAGCTTGGTTATTCTTATGCCTGGGATGTTAATAAAAATGAAGCAGTGGTGGTGAATACTTCTTCTGAGACAAGCATTCTGCCATCTCATTATGACTTGCGGGAGAGAGGAAGAGCACCGCAGGTGAAGAACCAGGGAAATAAGGGAACCTGCTGGGCGGCATCTTCTCTGGCAGCACTGGAATCCATGCTGCTTCCGGAAGAAAATGATATATTTTCCACCGATAACATGAGCCTTGGAAACAGTTTTGGATTAGGACAGAATGATGGTGGAGAGTATACTATGAGTCTGGCATATCTGACTGCATGGCAGGGACCTGTATTGGAAAAAGACGACCCATATAACGGTGAGCTGACAAAGAATTTAGCTCCGGTCAAACATGTGCAGGAAGCGCAGATTATTGAAAGCAAGGATTTGGAGAAGATTAAAGAGGCTGTTTTTAAATATGGTGCAGTCGAGACTTCTATTTACAGTACACTGCAGAATGTCAATAGCCGTTCCGAATATTTTAATCAGGAGACCAATTCTTATTGCTATGTTGGTTCAGAAAAGCCGAATCATGATGTGGCGATTATTGGCTGGGATGACAGTTATGCAAAAGAGAATTTCCCGGGAGATTTAGAGGGAGACGGTGCATTTATCTGCCAGAACAGCTGGGGAAAAGATTTTGGAGACAATGGGGTATTCTATGTCTCTTATTATGATACCAATGTAGGAATTCACAATCTGGTTTATACCGGAGTAGAAGATACCGATAATTATGATACGATTTATCAGTCCGATTTATGTGGCTGGGTCGGTCAGCTGGGATACAACCGTGATACCATTTACGGAGCAAATGTATATATAGCGGAAAACAATGAGAATTTAGAGGCAGCAGGCTTCTATGCAACCGGAAAAAATACGGAATATGAAGTATATGTAGTAAAGGACTATGATGGAAGGGAAAGTCTGTCCAAACGGCAGAAAGTAGCTTCCGGAAAGTTTGATAATGCAGGTTTCTATACCGTTACTTTTGATAAGAAAATTGCAGTGAACAAGGGAGAAAAATTTGCCATTGTACTGATGATAAAGACTCCGGATTCCGTGCATCCAATGGCAATTGAATATAAGGCAGATGAATCAACCAGAAACGTAGATCTTTCCGATGGAGAGGGATATATCAGTACCAACGGCAAGAACTGGGAAAATGTAGAAGAAACCCAGTCTGCAAATCTTTGTATAAAAGCATATGCAAAAGAAAGGTAAGTCAGAGCGGGATGGAAGAGAAAGTTATTAAAGCAGCTACCGTGATTATTACTGCCATAAGCATTATTGTGGCAGGAACGCTGCTGTTTTTTCCACAACTTCATATCCGGGCAGAAGAAAACAGGGAACTTCGGGCACAGGAAGCCATCGAGCGCAAGGAAAATATGGATGCGCTGGAAATGCTGCAGTATAATACGGCAAATGTAGACAGCCAGGAGGGCATCAGCTTTGACCAGCAGCTTCGTATTGCGTTACCGGAAAATGTGACACCGGAAGATGTCAGCATAGAAAATGACTATCTGACCCAGACCATTACCATTAAAATTCCTGGAGCAGATGAGAATTATCTTTATAACTATCCCATGATAGGAAAGAGCTATCATATAGATAATCTGACTTATGAAAGTGAGTCGGAATATGGTGTAATTGAGATCTCTTTAGATAGTGTGGTGGAATTACAAAAGACATCTGACGAGCATTATATTTATATGGATTTTTTGACACCACATGAAGTCTATGATAAAGTTGTGGTAATAGATGCAGGACATGGTGGAAATGCACCGGGAGCTACAAAGCAGGGCATTAATGAGAAAGATATTGACCTTGCTATAGTGCTTAAAGTAAAGGAATTATTTGATGAAGCAGGAGATGAGAGCGTCGGAGTCTACTATACGAGAACGGATGACAGCAATCCAAGTCTTGAACAGCGTGTAGATATGGCAAACAAAGCCGGGGCAGACCTCTTTATCAGCGTACATAATAATTCTACCAAGAGCGGAAGAATGTCCAGTATCAACGGAACAGCAGTCATGTATGATGAAGAGAAGGCATCTGAGGAAAATGGAAGTATGCAGTTAGCCCAGATTTGCTTAGAAGAAATGACAGCGGCGTTAGGAAGTACCAGTAAGGGAATTGTAAAAGGACACGAGATTTATATTATACGAACAGCAGAGATGCCGGTAGCATTGATAGAAGTAGGCTTTATGACAAATCAGGATGAACTGAACCGGTTGAATGATGAAGCATATCAGAAAGAGGCAGCACAGGCAATTTATAATGCAATTTACCGGGCATTCCAGGAGGGATATTAAGATGAATAAAATAATATTTGCAACAGGAAACAAGGACAAGATGAAAGAAATCCGCATGATTTTATCGGATCTTGATGTAGAGATTCTTTCTATGAAAGAAGCCGGAATCAGCGTGGATATTGAAGAAAATGGAACTACTTTTGAAGAAAATGCACTGATTAAGGCAAAAGCTGTGGTAGCATATACAGATGCTATTGTTTTAGCTGATGATTCTGGTCTGGAAATTGATTATCTGAATAAGGAACCGGGTGTATATTCCGCCCGTTATATGGGAGAAGATACCTCTTATACCATAAAAAACCAGAATCTTTTGGACCGTTTGAATGGAGTACCAAAGGAACAGCGGACCGCACGCTTTGTATGTGCAATTGCGGCTGTATTACCGGATAAAGAAACACTGGTAACCCGTGAGACAATTGAGGGATATATTGGATTTGAGCCTCAGGGTGAAAATGGATTTGGCTATGATCCAATCTTTTATGTGGATGAATATAACTGCTCCACAGCAAGCTTGCCACCGGATAAGAAGAATGAAATGAGCCATCGTGGAAAAGCATTACGCGCAATGAAAGAAGCACTCATGGGAAAAGGTTTATCATAAAGGAAGATAAAAGATGAGAGTATTGATAGTAAGTGATACCCATAAGAAACATGAAAATCTGATAACGATTATGGAAAAAGAAAGACCTTTTGACCGTATGATTCATCTGGGAGATGCAGAAGGTTATGAGGACTATATTGCGGAACTGGCAGGATGTCCACTGGACATTGTGGCAGGAAATAATGACTTTTTCTCTGAACTTCCGAAAGAAAAGGAAATTGAAATCGGAGGATTAAAAGCATTGATTACCCATGGACACTACTATTATGTTTCTGCCGGTCTGGAGGATATCAAGAAAGAGGCAAGGGGAAGAGGCATGGATATTGTGATGTTCGGACACACCCACAGACCGCTTATAGAAAAGGATCATGGTGTAGTGGCATTGAATCCGGGCAGCACATCATATCCTCGTCAGGATGGTCATCTGCCGTCTTATATTGTGATGGAAATAGACGCAAATGGTACTCCGGACTATCAGCTCAAATATCTTTCTGAAGAAGAAAAAACCAAAAAACCTTTATAAATTGGGGCAAGATTCGGAGTTGTAAAAATTTTTTGAAAAAATTTGAAAATAAATGTTGACAATTGGTATATGCTATAATATAATATGTCTTGCGTCACGGAAAAAGAAATTTAAATAGCGTTGACGGGGTGTGGCTCAGCTTGGCTAGAGCGCCTGGTTTGGGACCAGGAGGTCGCAGGTTCGAATCCTGTCACCCCGATACTTATGCGGGTGTAGTTCAATGGTAGAACACCAGCCTTCCAAGCTGGATACGTGGGTTCGATTCCCATCACCCGCTTTTTTGTTGCAATGATTTAAGTCCGAGTTTCTAATGAAACCCGGACTTTTCATATTGAATCTAAACCAATGTCCTGCATTTACGTTATTATTGCAAAATATAGTTTAAATAAAATCTAAGCAAACCTTAATATTGTATAATCTGATTCACTATTTCTTGATAATCATAAATATCATCATTTTCAAACGGTTTTTTTGCTCGTCCTTTATCAAACGCTTTATTAAGTAATTCTTCATATTCAGCTTCACCCGATACTTGATTTCCATTCCAATAATAGTTATAAATTGGAAAACCTTCCGCATCAAATTGAATATTAGCATTATCTTCTGCACCACACTCTCCTTTCGCTTGTACAACAAAAGTACCATCTTCGATGCTGTAAACGATATCATAATACTCATCCATATGCCCGCCAGAATCCAAAAATAAATTTTCACCCTCTATATATGAAAAGCCATAATTCCACATAGGCTGATAAATCACTGAATTATCGAAGTAGCTGCACAACATATCTCCACCCGCTGTAGAGCCAAAATTAATATATAGTTCCGGAATATTATCTCCATTCACATTTACTAATTTATATTTTTGTAAAGGTTCATCAAGCAAAAAATCATCGTTCATATACTTTTCAAAAACAAAATCAATATATGCTGATTTCCAAGCCTCTGCAGTTTTTATATTATATTGTTCTTTCAACTCTAATATATTTTTTATATCTTCTATCTCTCCTTCTTCATAATTATTAACATACCAGGAAGTGACTTGTTCACCATTATAAAATATTTCTATGTATATTATTTTTCCATCCTGTAACAAATAAATCGCGTCTGAATCTTCTGACACATTTTGATATGTATAACCATATTCCTGAATCCTGGACAATACAGCTGCTCTATTATCTCCAATACGTACCCCATATAAAGCCACCTTCTCATTTTCCTGATTTGAAACAGCATAATAACCATAATCATCCCAGCTTAGTTTAAAGTTGTCGATACAATAATTATTACTTCCCGTCGCAGCTTCGTTGTCGTATTCCATATCCATGATTTCAACAACCTTTTCAAAATTTCCTATATAATCCGTGATCTCAACTATATTATTTTCGCTATTGGATACTTCGACAATAGAATTATCCTCAGAACTCCCTTCCTTTTCTGCTGCAGCTTCTTCATACTCTGTCTGCCCTTCTGCATCAGCAGTTATCGTATCATTCTCCTGCATCTCAGCCAGATCTGCCTGCGGTGTTTGATTCCCACAGGCAGAAATTGTCATTGCCATTAACATATATAACGATGCAATTTTTCTTTTTTTCATAATAATATCTTATCCTCCCATAATAATCTTTGTTTTTCTCTTGTTAACTCGCTTTTTCTCACATTTT
>OMDO01001216.1_pt1 | contig 12483 bp, 10 predicted proteins | sample 1674051 | NCBI WGS metagenome assembly OMDO01 (sample SAMEA103958138, study PRJEB25191) | human gut metagenome | biome: human-associated habitat [ENVO:00009003]; feature: intestine environment [ENVO:2100002]; material: feces | place: Germany | collected 2013/2015 | reverse complement strand
CCCATAGCATATGCAACTGCGCATAAATCTGTGCACACTTAGCCTTTCTAATGCGTCTGATCAGTTCTCGCATCCTTTCCAATTCGAGAATTCTTTCATAAACGCACTGATACTCCACAGAATCCGGTGCCAGATCATCAGCAATATGAAGCAATGACTGAATCCTCTTATTGATTCTGTTCTTTTCTTGCTTCAAACATAATAGGCTGACTGCTTTAGCAACTGCCTCGATAGCTGATGAAAGTGTTGAATCTTGACAAATGATGTACATTAGCACATTCACCTGCCCTTTTCATGTAGTACGGTAAACCGCCAGTTTTATTATATCACATTCCATCTTAAAACAAAATATGTCTCGTTTTCTTATCGCTTCGCCATCTTCTCTTTAACCTCGTCTGGCACGTCGATCAGGCCAAATCGGTAGAACAGACCATAGATATACGACACACCCCGGATATCTCCCAGCGCCTTAGGTCTGTCCACTACCTCTCCAATTTTACCGATATTGTGATACGCCAGCAGCACAGAACTCCAAGCAAGGCTCTTGCTACCCTCTCTGCGGTCGATCCACAGCTCCTTGGTGAACTCATCTCCCCTGCCCTTTTTCAGCGTATATGTAAAGGGCAAGCCGGACATCGTCTTGAACTTGTATCCCCGAAAAGCCACTACGCACTTCCAGAGGTTTTCTTCGCAAGGGTCCTTCTTCAGCACAACCACAGCTCGGTAGTGACGCTGCCGCTCTGCCCCGGCACTGATATTCGCCGCTTCAGCTCCCTCTGGGAAGTACACGCCTTTCTCATACGGCAGATAAGAGGTCACAGAAGGGCGGGACAACTGCAAGGTAGCCATTGTGGAGGTGACGGCAGCAGAATAACTCTGCGTTTCTCTGAGGGTATTAAAGGTCTGTTGGACGAGCTTTGCCGTGTCCGACTCGTAGACCCCGGCTGTGATGAGCAGCTTCCGAACCTTGATAGGGTTGAGGGACAGGGCGTCTGCAATGGCTTGCAGGCTCATTTTGTCCGTATAAAGTTCAGTAACTGCTTTCATCTGCTGTGTTAAGTTCTTGGCTGCACTGTACTCTGGCTTTGATGGCTTCCGACCACCGCCAGGCTTCCGGGGTTTATATGCTCTTATCTCTCCCATGATTATTCATGCAGCTCCAGCGGCAGACCATCCGGATCGTGGAAGAAAGTCATCTTTTTGCCGGTATAACTATCCACACGAATTGGCTCACATTCAATTCCTACCTCCGCCAGCTCCCTCACCGTCTGCTCCACACTGTCTACGCAGAATGCAAGGTGACGCAGCCCACAGGCCTCCGGGCGGTTCACACGCTTCGGAGGATTTTCCTCAGCGAAAATCTCCAGCTCTGTGTGTTCATTGGTAAACGTCAAATCCTGCGCCTACCCTTAAATTTAACGCCGCTTTTATGAGCGGCGTGGTTTCCGGCATTCCTCGGGAAGCTCCTCTGCCCAGGGCATCAGCTGATCTAGTTTTGCCGGATCTATATTTCCTTTTTCGTCACAATACTTAGGCAGCTCCGTGAGGATATGCCTGAAGTAGTAGTATGGGCGCAGATTGTTCAGCTTTGCTGTTTCTGAAATACTGTAAACAAGAGCGCTGGCTCCGGCACCTTTTGCTGTGTTATGGAACATCCAGTTCTTCTTGCCGATACAGAAAGTCCGGATAGCCCGCTCGGAAGCGGAGTTATCGATTGGGATATCCCCATCGGTCAGAAATACCTTTAAATAGTTTTCCTGATGGATGATGAAATTTAGTCCCTGTCCGGTCCTGGATTTCGGAGGCACCGCACATTCTGCAGCCTGTTGTTTTGCCCACGCAAAGAAATCCTCAACCAGCGGCTTTATCCTTGTCTGCCGCTGTGTAAGGCGATCCGTTGCCGGAAGTTCTTTCAGTTCGGTATCGATCCGGTAGAATTCTGCAATCTTTTGTAATGCCTGGTATGCCACGGAAGTTTTTACTGACAGGGGATTCTTTTTATCCGCTGCCTTTACGGCATCTGCAAAGGCTCTTCTTGCATGTGCCCAACAGTTTGCGTTTGTCACTCCCGGCAGTTTTTTGTCCAGCAGATGATACTGCTCCAGACTGTCCGTGACCAGAACTCCTTTGTAGTTCCGGTAAAACTCCAGCGGCTTTTCGTGATCCCTGCCTTTCTGGTATTCGTAGATCACCACAGGACGTTCCTTATAGAACTCCCCGGAACGGTGTACCCACATGTAGCATTTACTGTTCGGACGGTCACTGTCACCGATCACCTGTGTCGGTGTTTCGTCCGACTGTGTCACCGGTAGGGACAGCAGTTCCTGCTTCATACGATCCACAAACGGTGCAAAATATTTCTCAGCACACCGGATGATCCAGTTCGACATGGTCTGTCTGGAGATATTTACACCATTCCGCTGAAACTCCTGCTCGACCCTGTGCAGTGCAGAGGAGTTCACATATTTTACATTCAGAATGGATGCAAGCAGGGAAGGAGTAACGATGCTTCCACGCAGAAGATCCTTGGGGCGTTTTCCACGTAAGAATTCGTCCTGATGATCTCCGCCGGTTCCCACGTAGACTTCCACGGTATGGACTTCCACCGTCCAGGATTCCGGCTCATGGCGCAGTCTTTTGTAGGTTTCATCCTTCATTCTGCGCCAGTTGCCTGCACCATAAAACGTATCCAGTTCTTCTGTGGATACCTGATAAGGAGGAAGTATCTCTTCCGGGAAATCTTTCAGATCCGTTTCCCGCTGCCCTTTTTTCTTATGGTTACGTCGGGATGGAAGTACTTCCTCCGCAGCAGGCTCCGGGACAGACAGATCGCAGCAGCTTTCTGCCTCATCAAAGAAGGACAGCTGACCATCTATGGAATCCAGCGTTTCTGTGTGTTTTCCGAAACGATAGCTGTTCGCTATGCGTACCTGTTCGATCAGCCGCTCGATGTTCTCATTCAGGGTATCCAGCTGTCCCTGCATCATAAGAACGATGGTGATCAGTTCTTCCCTGCTGCAGTTATTCAGTTCTTCCAGTGTATGTCTGTCTGCCATTGTCCCGCTCCTTAAACTGTTTTCATTATACCAGAAAACACAAAGGATTGCGAACCGGCAACCCCGCAGGTTTCGTCATTCTGCCTATGCCTGTATGGCGGTGTGATGGTCATAGAGCCAGGGAAATATAAAGTTTTCAAGGTGCTGAAATTTTATCCGGATCCTCCTGTGGATACGTCACAGACCAGGAAACAGCGTTCAGAGAGGCTGTAACACCGGGAATGGATCTGACCGGATAACAGGCATAAAAAATCTATGTTTTGCACAAAGATCAGGTGGGCTTTTGCGGTGTTACTTCCCTGACTTTGGGGTTCAGGGGATTCAGCCCCATCATAAGATAACGGAACTGTTCCTCTGTAAGGTCTGCGGCCTCTTCGCTGGTTCTCGGCCAGGACAGGGAACCTGCCTCCAGCCGTTTGTAGAGCTGAAGAAAACCGTCTCCCATCCATAGAAGTCCCTTGATGCGGTCGGACCGTCTGCCACAGAATAGGAATAAAGTTCCCTTTTCAAAAGGATTCTGATGGTATCTGTCTCCGATGATCATGGACAGCCCATCGATCCCTTTGCGCAGATCCACATATCCGCAGGCAATCACGACTCTGCGGATACCGGCAGCATCTTCAAGCATGAAGCACCTCCTGCAGCAGCCTGCAAAGCAGGGACTCTGAAATATCGTTTGATAATTCCAGCGTCAGGCGGCCTGATCTGATCACTGCAACCGGAGTCATTGCTGCCGGGACGGCTGGCACCGGTGTTGTGTCCAGAGCAGTTTTTACCGGGATTTCTACAAAAGAGAGGGCAGACGGGTTGGTGTCTTCCTGGAGTCCCTCCTGTTCACAGACTTCCCGGCGGATCTTTCGGAGCCAGTAATAATAAGATTTTTCAGAAATATCGTTTTCAACAAGCCACTGCTTTGCCGTAGTGCCTGCCGGTCTGTCCTGGCACTGTCGAATGATGTTTATCCAGTTCGACCTGCGGACAGTGTGAGTTAATTGATCCATGCGCTTTAGCCTCCTCTAAAAAACTAATAGTTTTTTCGTGTTATTTAGAGTGTGGCATAAAAAAACTAATTAGCCAAGGCGCAGGATTTGACGTTTACCCATTATCATACTTGATCAGTTCTTTTAATGCCTTATCCTGTTCGGGACGCAATTCACCTTTAAAAGCATTATAGTTTTATCAACGCAAGGCGAATAAGAACACTTTTCACATTTCTTAAAATCATCACACAAGTCTGTTAATAGCTCAAATTTTATGTGTACAAGATCCATATTTACCCTTGAATCAGCAAGAACCTTTCTTCCCTCATAGATATTAGACCTTGCCTGCTGTAATAAAGCATCATAAACCACGCCAATATTAAAGCTCTGTACTACGTCAACCAAAACCTCTTCTTCGCGTCGTACTTTCTCCAAATAATGTTGAGCATCCTTTTCTCGCAATTGCATTTCTCTATCCTTACTCGAAGATATATATACTAAATATACCCCCAAAAAAGAAATCGAAATAGCTAAATACTGTTTCCAAAAATCCAACCATTCCACATTGTTTAATCCATATGCTGTTAAAGTAGTCCCCGTCTTATCATAGATAAAATCTGTAATTACCAATCCAACATTAATCAATAACGGTGCAACAGCAAATGCAATTACAACCAATGCTAAAATCTTCCTTTTAGAAGCTGTTTTTTCTTTCTTTGGCTTACTCATATATCCATCACCACTATCCCCTCACATCACATTACTTTAACCCGATAAATACTATTATTAGTGTTACCCTCCGCTACTACGATTCCTGTAGCGGTGAGTATTCCCAAATAGCGTCTTACTGTTGCTGCTGATTTATCACATACATTCTCTGCTTCTTTAGGCGTAATATAACCCTTTTCCTCCAAATATTTTATTATAGGAATTACTTTATCAAAGTCTTTTTTTATTAAAACTTCGCTCAAAACTTCGCTCAAACTTCGCTCATTTTTTTCACTAACTACGTTCAAATTTTGTTCATTTCCATCCTTAGCAAAGGCTTCGTGTATAAACAACCTCGTTATAAAATAACTTCTATCTTCATCCGTCTCAAATTCCGGCTTTGGAGAGCCATTTGCTTCTAAAGCATCCAAAATCTTCTTGAATCCGGTGTTTCTACCTTCAGTTAAATGCAATTCTTTTAAGAAGTCACCAATTCGACGATTTCTATATCGGCGGTTTGATACGCGATAGCTTTTTAACCCTTCAATCGTTACAGAACGATCAGGTCCCGGAAAGCTAACAATTTCTATTCTGTCATTTTCAACACGTACCTCGATTGGCTCGCGCTCATCATAGGCACGGTGATATACAGCGTTCGATAATGCTTCCTCCACCGCTGCATACGGAAAATTAAAGAAACGATCTGCTTCCGCCCTATCAGGATGTTTTACAACTTTTTCTGTGATAATAACATTTTTGATATACTGCAACGCATCCCGAAGTTGTTGATGAATTGGTCCATTAAAAGTTTTCTCGATAATATCATTACCACCAAGTCCACTCGGAAACTGAACTACATCAATCTGGGTATACGGAAAAAATTTGTCCGGTTCCATACTAAAGAACATCAAACCCACATTCTTCGGCTTAATGTATTCTGGCAGAGTACTAACAATATTCATATCCTGGCACACTTCAACAAAATCCCCTGTTTTTGATTTCTCATACAAGGAACTTTTTACCTCTTTTAGGTAATTCTGAATAAGCGTAATATTCAAATCGGATATCTCCGCCTTATGATTTACTCGATCATCAAACGGAACCCTATTTGCAAGGTTAAACAAATCCTTTTCCTCATCATCAGTTGGTTCCACAGAATTAGAAGACTTACGAATATAATGAATACGCTCCTTATTATTCTTTTCCATTGTTTTTGGAGATGAATATGGGCGTGTTTCACCACCAGGACACCAAATCACTATAAAATTCTTATTTTGGTAAGTTTCTACACCAATAATCGGCATATATGCAGGTCTGATAAGCTTACATTTTGCAAATATATCCTTCTGATATTTATCAAGCTTTTCTGCCGGCACACCCTTTAGCGGATACACTGGGCGACCATTCTCTTCCTCCACGCCTATGACAATATAGCCACCGCCCCAGTTATCGAGGTCATTGGCAAACGCACACACAGTTTTCAAGGAGGCTGCCGGATCCCATGTTTCTTTAAATTCAATTCTTGCCCATTCGACAACTTCGCCGGATAGTAAAGTTTTTATATTTGTTGGTATCGCCATAATTGAACCTTCCTCTCAGTTAACACTCTATTTATTCTGGTATAAATCCCTTTCTATCAACATTAGCATTACCTGAAAAATGAATATAATTAATATTACTCTTTAAATCTTTAGTCGGTTCTTCATTTTCAAAGATAATTATCTGATAATCTTTACATGCCGTTGCTAACTTCTCATATACCGCCATCTTTATGTCTTTTCCAACACTTTCATCCTTTTCATTTTTAGCCGCATCCTTTTCTCTAAATGTGGTAAGCGGAGTATCTAAAATTATAACGCCCGGATGACAAAGCCTGTTATCATAACAATATTGCATCAATCCAATCAAGAAAGCAGAATTAATAATTGCCCTTGCACCTTTTCCAAACAGTTCTTTACGCTTTCCATCTACACATAAATCTTTATTCTGTTCGTCAAACACAACATTTGATTTTTGCTCTATAAAATTCCACGAAACTAACATTTTCTTAACTATTTCAGAAAATTGTTCCAGTTTTTCTTCAGAAATATCTTTAACATTACCCTTGGACTTATTTGTCACTTTTTCCTTACTACTTTCCAATTCCGAAATTCTATCTTCATACTTTTTTATTTTAGAATCGTTTGCATGCATTATATTCCATAATTCTCTTTTTTCTAACAAACCACTGATTTCTTCTAACTTTGAATCTATAACCGGTCTTAAGCTTTCATTCATATCATTAACAAGTCTATTAATATCCTCTAACAATTTATCATTTTCTGTTTCTATATTTATCTTGTTATTTTCAGCATTTTCTAATGTTGCTCTCAAATCTGCCATGAGAACCTGTATTTTTCTCTTTTCTGCAAGAAATGCTTTATGACACAACTCCTTTTGCTTAACATCAATTACACTTTTACTAATAGCATGACATACCGGACACTCTACATCCAACAACTGTTCTGTAACATTGTGCGCTTCTTCTATAAATTCCAGTCTTTCAATATCTGATTTATAATTCTCCATAAGCAAATGAAATTTACACACGTTATCTGATATCCTTTGTTTTTCATAATCAGCTTCTTTTAAGCGCTTTATGAGCAGACAATATTCTTCCTCTTTACTTAATAAATACTCTTTTTTCTCATCTATCACTGTTTGCAATTCTTCAATTCGTTTATCTAACTCATCAACAGAAGTACCTTCTACAGCTTCTTTTAGCTCTTCAATTTCTGTTTTTAACTCTGCACACAATAGTTCTAATTCCTGAATCTGTCCCTTAATACGTGATTTAATAACATCTGCAGATTCGGCTTTTGATGTTTTTATATAGTCTTCTCCCGTAATAATTGTTTGGAATGCCGTCCACTCACTTACAGCTAGCGTATTACCTCTTGGGCTTGTTCTATGCACCGGCGAATACTTTTGAGTGATTCTTCCTTCGTTTACCATAATAAGTGGAACAAAATCTCTAAAAGTAAACTTTTTTGTTTCACCTGTGGAAGTTTTTTTCAACAAATTCTTATAATTACATCCACAAATACTCAAAATCTTTTCAGAAATGTTCTTATCAGTTTTACTTTCAGCCTTTATCTTTTCGAATGATGTATCATCATTTATATCCTCAAATTTTGAATATATCCAGTATGCATTATTTTTGTCATTAAAATCTCTTCTAATTGTAAATACGTCATTATTCAAAGTCTCTATTTCAAGATACACACTATTGTACCCTTTTGCTTCTGGTGGTAATGCAGGCACATTACTTGATCCAAATCCATAGTTAATACAATCAAACGCAAAAGATTTACCTGTATCAGATGCCCCCGCAATTACATTTAGCCCTTCTTCAAAATTAAGAATAGCATTTTTCTTATTATTCCCACCCAGCACCAATCGCTTTAAAAAGAATTTAGACTTCATCATTTTTCACCCTTTTCTAAACTACTTTTCCAATTGCCTATATTATTCCCAGCATATTTATTAATCTCATACTCTGTTTTCTGTCCAAAAAATCCGTCCACACGTCTTACATATTCGACGTATTTCCTCGAATAATTACAATCCAACAATTTGCTTATATCCTCGGAGAATTTATCAGCATAATAACATATCCCAACTTCCGACAACTCTATCTGCACAAGACCTTTCGATACCAAAAATGACAGTGCTTCACGAATCATCAACTTCCTTACAACAAGCTCAGACGAATGATTCGGATTACTCGGATGCAAACACGGCAATTCACTAAATATATCATCGATATGAACAGAAAAATAATCATATACCGAAATTGTTTCTGCTTGCATCTTTTTTTTCGTACAAACTAATATCAATAAAATTCGACAGCCTATTTCTTGTTTTGAATTATAGATTTCCATTTCCATCACTCCACATAAGCTTACCATCATTAACTAATTCGTGACACATTCCATTTTTATCCTGTACCTTAATGTCATGTATTTCTGCACTAGACAAATTTAGTTCTGCTGCTTTTCCTGTAGTACCCTTTACTCTTTCCAATTTCGATTCATAGTGCTTTTCATATGTATCTGCTATACCAAAATTCACTTGCTCCTTTAACGTCTCGTATTCACTTTCATCCACTAGCTCATCCCTTACAAAACATTTTAACGACTGTGCAGAAAAAAAGCCCTCTCTCTGTCTTGTAAAGTGATTAAATAAACTAGGATTGCGTTTTAGTTCATTATCATCTTCATATAAACAATTATCCTCTTCCGAATACACTTCTAGCAATTGTTTTACATATGGTAATTTCTTTTCCTCACTCGACAGTGTTTCTTTAGGTTTTTCTGACACAGGACGTTTCTTTATTCCCCCGCCAAAATGGTATTTATACCAATTGGTCTGACTAAACTGTTCCAAAAACTTTATTGGAGATATGTCTTTAATAATACTGAAATCAAACTGTTCTATATATGTCTTCAATTCATTTGTTAATGTGATTCCTTCTGCTAAAATTTGCTTTTTCCCGCCGCAATAAGTAACCCACTGCTTAATTAATTCTGCTCCTATAATAGTAGGATTCTCAATATATTTTCTTAACTTCGCACCTATACCCTTGCTAGCTACAATATAATATTTTTCTGGAATTCTATATTCTTTCACATATGTGTAATAACACAATTTTCCCAATTCTATCCAATATTCTGATGGCTTAAGCGGAGTATCATAATGTTTGCATTGATAAATATCATATCTGTTATATGTATCATCCAGATACGCTACTAAATCTCTTCCTGAATCGGATGAACCACCCATTAAAACAACATCATAATAATCTTTACTTCCTTTTAGATATGAATATGCCCATTCTCCTACAACACGCTCATATTCTGCTGCATCCATTTGTTCAAGTCTGATAATAGGTTCCGTCATATCAAAAATTCTTCCTCTATCAGTTGGCACTTTAGGAATTTCTAACTCTGTTGTTTTCATACGTAATTCACCACCTTCTCCTACAAATACACTTCTCGCATCAATTCCATTACCTTCTCTACAAGCTTATCTAAGCTATGTCCTTTTACCATTGCCGATATATCTTCTTTATCATCAAAGCAATGCTGCAAAATAACTTTCACTATTGTTTCATCCCTCAGCTCTTGCTCTGACAGTTCTTTTATATGTTTTTCGATTTCTATGGCAACCAATGCAATCTGTTCGCATTTATCATATGAATTACCCATATCTTCAGCAACCATGTTTCCAAACTCTTTTTCATATGGATTAAAACCATAAAACGTTCCCGTAGCAATAGGGCATATGGCGTCATATATCAATTTAGCTCCAATTTCTCTCTTTATCTGTTTCGGATATATAAGCCTTCCTTTATCCGATTTCATCTCCATTTTAATTTCTGCTGCTTGACTAGCTTTAGTAATTCCTCGCAAGTATGACATCATACGATTTGCAAAATTTGTACTATAAACTCGTTTAACCGCTACAGTTGTAGGATCCTTTATCTTTTCGTTTTGTAGATATAAATCATACATTTCTTCAGCACATAATTTTACAACGGCAATATTTTCTAAGGTTTTATCCCCGATATTGTGTAACATCTTCATTTCCACATATCCATAATCTGGCTCAGCCGATTCCTGTGGGCAGAAAAACATATTCTGTACATACTTATATCCCTGTTTGGTAATAAAATCATCATACGCAAGCTGATATAGATACTACTTAGTAACATCGCCAACACCCGGTTGGCCAGTCACTTTATGTTTCCCATTAACCTCATTAAAATCTATACAATAATAGCTACCTTTTTTATTATAAGCATTAATACATTCAAATACAATAACCGTTCACATAGATCAATTTTTATTTAGAATTCCGCTCGCAAAAATGCACCCGTTTCCGGGTGCATCCTCTCCTCTACTCCGACTCCGAATACAACTCATCCAACACCTGTTCCAGCGTTCCTTCCTTTGCATAAGGCAAAGCATCTAACTGTCTGAAATTATGCTTGATGTCCTTTGTATCCTCGTCAAAGCCCAATATGTAACTTGTCGCTATCTTATAGATAATTTCCGTCGGAGCCAATCCATACACCTGCTTTTCAAAGATGTGCTTCAAGCGTTCCTTATTGTCCGGGAATTGCTTTTTCATTTCGTCACTCTGATATAAACGCTTCACAATCTCTGTAATATACAGACCGGATTTCATATATAAATCAATAAACGTCTTATCCGGCATGTCAAAGCAGCCGGGATTCTCCTGCTCCAGCATGTCCACCATTTTCTTAACCATTGTCTTTGGTGTAAATATCTGATTTGTCTTCTGTGGTGGAATATAATCAAATATATCCTCTACACTCTTTTCGTCAAAATAATCGGCAAGTTTTTTCTTTAAGGCAAGAAATTCTTTTACAGAATCATCAAACACCACCGAATCGAATAGCTGTCCATCAAAATGCTTGGTCTGTCCAGTTTCTTCCTCCACATAGTCACCACCATCACGCAGGAATTTGAACTGATCGAGTGTAATGCTTGTCACTTCCAGAAATACTTTATCCGGGATGATGGTATCAAAAGTGGCAAGCGTTACTGTATTATCTCCATATGCCATCAGGAATGACGGAATTGTCCTTGAAAAGCCACGCAGGTGATCTCTGACGCCATCCTCGATTGTTTCCTTTTCTCGTTCCCTCTTCTTCGTTTCTACGGTCTTGACTGTCTCTTTTGTGGATTCTTTTGCAAAATCAGAAATAGCTGTTGTAAGCTCCTCGTTAAATTTCTCCATAGCGGCTTTCTGCTTCTGCTCAAATTCTTTATCAATCTGTTCTGATGTTTTTCCAGTTTCATACCTTGCTTGCTGCTCTGCAACACGCTGATTTTCTATGACATTTCGCTCAATCTCATAATTGGTATGTAATTTATGAATCATCCGGTCAGCTTCACGGTTCAGTTTTGATTCAATCTGTCTTTTATCTGCTGCTTTCATATCAGAGCCATATGTTGACTTCGCAGTATCCACAACTGCCTTGACTGCACTCTGCTTTACCACCTCTTTCAGTTTGTCAATCGCTTTTTGTGCTTTGTCCGAAGTCTGTTCCATTTGCGTCATTGTTTCCTGTACTTGAGAAGTTACATCATAGATTTTATTTCCAAAAACATCCTGAGTTCTTCCAATCACAAATTCATCACTTAATGATACTTCTCCATTTTTATCCAGTGATAAATCTTTCTGTACTTCCTCCGTCAGATTTATCTTATTCTTTGGTTCTTCTATCGCTTCAAATTTTGTGATAATATCAATGACTTCCTTCGGTGCCCCAAAGATATTGCTGATGTTCTGAAACAGAAAGTTACTCATAAATCCACGTTTTACAACTTCAACAGAACGGATTTTCCTTGGAATTGTCAATACCTTTTCCGCATCCAGTTCTACCAGCTCCCCCTGTTCGTCCTCACCAATCACTGGGAAGAAATTGAGCAATTCTTTTACATTCTCCTTGCGTTCTTCTGCGGTACCACCATCTTTAGCCGTACTAGGATTCAAATTATTGGCAAATTGCTCAAATATGGTAAGTGTTCTTGCCGGGTCAAAGTCAAATACATACGCATTTTCTTTTCTCTGGAATGATGTCCCAACTTTGAACAGGCAAGGATTCTGTGCTCGGAATGCCGCCTGCATATAAAGTGCCGGGGATCGCATATTACTAAGCATCAGCA
>OMDO01001213.1_pt1 | contig 12504 bp, 9 predicted proteins | sample 1674051 | NCBI WGS metagenome assembly OMDO01 (sample SAMEA103958138, study PRJEB25191) | human gut metagenome | biome: human-associated habitat [ENVO:00009003]; feature: intestine environment [ENVO:2100002]; material: feces | place: Germany | collected 2013/2015 | reverse complement strand
CCATTACGCCTATGGCGCAGTCGGCGCATTTCTCTACCGCAGGGTACTCGGGCTTGAAGCAACTTCCGGCGGATATAAGAGCTTTACCGTAAAGCCGATTGTCGGCGGCGGGCTCACCCATGCAAAGGGTGAAACAAAAACGCCATACGGAATGATAAATATAGAATGGACAATAAAAGACGGCAATTTTGAGATAGAAATAGAAGTTCCCGTATCAACAAAATGTAGCCTTACCCTGCCGGATTCAAGCGCATATTCGTTCTCAAGCGGGCGGCACGCAGCAAGCTGCCGGATATAAAGAAAGGCTGAGTTTTAATATGCACAATGCAGTTACAAATCCATATCTGCCCTCATGGGAATATGTTCCCGACAGAGAGCCTCATGTATTTTGTGACATGCTATACATATGAAGCGGGGATTGCCTGCGTGCTGTACGGAAAACAGAGCGCGTGCAAAACAACAAAGACCAACAAGCGCTCTTATCCGTACATAACCCAAAGAGGAGAAAACCGTGAATGTGATCCATGCCAATATATTGCAAATATAAAAGACAAAACTGTTACCGGTTATAAATATCTTGATTTGTCCGATGCCGCCGGCATCATTTGCCAGTACCGATGCCACATCCCCAACGCTTCCGATATTTGCATACAGGTTGATCTTTGTTCCGTCCTTTGTGATATTCTCCTTGCCCTTGAGTTCCTGCAGCAGACGCTTTTTCTCTTCATCCTCTGCTTTCTTCTTCTGGTAAGCTTCCATAACGGAAACCGGTGGATCAATGATGATCCTGCCCTCGTATCCATCGACGATACCCATTTTTCCATCGACATCTTCCGGAAAATCGACACCGATCAGTGCCGGGATATTCATGGTACGGGCCAGAATCGCGGTATGGGAATTGGTGGAACCGTGACGGGTGACAAAGGAAAGCACCTTCGATTTATCAAGCTGTACGGTCTCACTTGGTGCCAGATCATCGGCAAGTAAAATCACCGGCTCATCGGCATTCAGGCCATTTCCTCCGTTGCCCTGCAGGATGGAAACTACGCGGTTTGACACATCCCTGACATCGGCTGCACGCTCACGCATATAATCATCATCCATTGCCGCAAACATCTCGGAAAATGTATCTCCGGTCGTTGCCACGGCATATTCGGCATTCACCTGCTGGCCTTCAATCATATTTGTGATGGATTCGATATAATCAAGGTCATTCAGCATCATCTGATGTACTTCAAAGATTGCTGCATTGACTTCACCGACTTCTTTTAATGCCTTATCATAAAGCCCGGCAAGCTGCTGTTTTGCGGTATCTTTGGCATCTTCAAACCGTTTTACCTCTTTTGCGGTATCTGTGATTTTCTCCCGCTTTACCCGATTTTCTGATTTGCGGTATATGGCAAGGCGGCCGATGGCCACCCCGCTGTATACGCTTTTACCCTGAATTGTCATAGCGTCACCTCATCCTTTTGCTGATTCATTCTCCGTAAACGGTTGCCGGAACGGTTTCTTACATTTTCTCCTCTAAGAATTTGCCAAGTGCTGCGATTGCTTCCTCTTCCTGATCTCCATCCGTCTTTAATACAATTTCCTGTCCGCATTTAACACCAAGACCCATAACTCCGAGGATTCTCTTTGCGTCTACTTCCTTGCCATCCTTACTGATGGTTACTTTACATGGATATGCAGCGGCTGCTTTTACCAGCTCTCCTGCCGGTCTTGCGTGGATTCCCTGCTCGTCTTTGATGGTATAAGTAAATTCTTTCATGATCATTCTCCTTTTCAAATTTTGTTTCTTTACCAATGTTACTGTTTACAAATTTTATTTAACATCCTTTTTGATCAGTCCGAGCAATACGGCTGTAATGACAGCGCCGACTGCCCATGCAAGGATGTATAAAAGCGGATGTCCTACGGTTGCAAATACGAAGATTCCACCGTGAGGAGCCATCAGTGTGCACTTAAACAGTGCGGATAAAAATCCTGCAACTCCGGCACCAATTAAGGTACATGGAATTACGTGAAGCGGATCTGCTGCTGCAAACGGGATCGCACCCTCGGTGATGAAGGAAGCACCCATTACAAAGTTGGATACCTTGGATCCACGTTCTTCCTTTGTAAATTTCTTCGGGAAGAACTGGCAGGCAAGCGCGATTCCGATCGGAGGAACCATACCACCGACCATGATCGCTGCCATGGCAATGTAACATGCCTGAACAGCCGGGTCGCCTGGCTGTGCACCTTTTTCAATCATCTGGCTTGCAGTTGCCAGTACGCCGGTACCAAATACATAAGCGGCTTTGTTGATTGGACCACCCATGTCGATCGCCATCATTGCTCCGAGGATCAGTCCGAGTACGGTGATGTATCCCACATCAGAGATTGCAGTCAGTCCGTTGCTCAGTCCGGTATTGATCAGTCCGATCAATGGGTTAAAGATGAAGCACATTAAAATACTGATAATTAAAATTCCAAGCAACGGATAAATCAGAGTCGGCTTGATTCCGTCTAAGGAAGCCGGCAGTTTTGAAAACGCTTTTTTCAGGAACAGTACAATAAATCCGGCAAGGAATCCGGCTAAGATTCCGCCAAGGAAACCGGAAACGGTGTTACCGCCGTTGGCACCCTGGAATGCAAAGTCTGCGATAAATTTCTGGAAACCGGTTGTGGAATCCGCCCAGTTGTAACCGGTGACTAATGCGTTACCACTCGAGGCTAACAAACCGCCCGTAAAACCAACTGCAAGTCCCGGCCGGTCTGCGATCGAGTATGCAATGTAACCTGCAAGCACCGGAACCATCAGTCCCATTGCCAGTCCTCCGGCATACTTGAAGAATGCCGATAACGGCGTACAGGAACCGAATGCCGATCCACCGGTTGCACCATAGCCCATCAGGGTATCGATCAAAAATGCAATCGCTGTCATGATGCCGCCGCCGATAACGAACGGAAGCATGTGGGATACCCCACTCATCAGGTGTGTGTAAATCATGTGTGCGGTAGAACCACCCTCTGCTTTTTCTTCTTTTCTGCTGCCCTCTGCCGCATGGTAGACAGGTGCATCCCCGGCCACGGCACGGTTTAACAGCTGCTCTGCCTTGTTGATGCCGTCTGCAACCTTGCACTCGATGACTTTCTTTCCATCGAAACGGTCCATCGGAACTTTGGTGTCAGCTGCAACGATGATTGCGGCCGCTCCTGCGATCTCTTCATCGGTAAGCACATGCTTGGCTCCGCCGGAACCTCTGGTCTCTACCTTAATCGTGATTCCCATCTCAGCTGCATGCTTCTCTAAGCTTTCCGCTGCCATATAAGTATGTGCGATTCCGGTCGGGCATCCGGTTACGGCAAGTACCTTGTATTTTGCCCCAGTTTCGTCTTCTTTTTCGTCCTCATCTTTTGCGCTTTCCGCATCATCGATGACTTTTAAGAATTCGTCTACGGTCTTTGCATTTTTCAGTCCGTTGGTAAAATTCTCGTCCATCAGAAGTACGGAAAGTTTGCTGAGCACCTCCAGATGTACATTATCCTCGGTGTTTGGAGCTGCAATCAGAAACAGTAAATTGACTGGTGCTCCATCTAACGCGTCAAACTCTACACCATCCTTTACTACCATAGCTGCCAGTCCCGGTGCTTTCACAGCATCTGACTTGCAGTGTGGGATCGCAATTCCTTCTCCGATTCCGGTTGTTCCTTCTTCTTCTCTTGCAAAAACCCCCTTGCGGTAAGTTTCCACATCGCGGATTTTTCCGCTTTTTGCCATGAGATCAACCATTTTGTTTAAAACATCCTGTTTTCCGGCTGCAGAACCGTTCAGTTCAATGCTCTCGGCTGCAAGCAAATCTCTGATTCTCATAGTATACCCTCCTTAAAATAATTTTTGATTTGCATCCATCAATGCAAATACTTCCTTTTTTGTTGCCAGTTCTTCGGAAAAAGCACTGGCACTTCCGGTACATACACCATAGCGGAACGCATCTGCATAGCTGCCACCATTTAAATATCCATATATAAAACCAGCCACCATGGAATCTCCGGCGCCTACCGAATTGACGAGCTTTCCTTTCGGTGCATCTGCCCGGAACTCCTGACCGTCTTCCGTCACAAGGACGGCCCCGTCACCTGCCATGGAAACAAGAACATTTCTTGCACCTTTTTCCTGCATGCGTTTTGCATATGTGACAACATCATCCTTATCATTGATTATCGTGTGGAAAATCTCTCCCAGCTCATGATTGTTTGGTTTGATCAAAAACGGATGATAAGCAAGTACATTCATCAGCAGATCTCTGGTCGCATCTACTACAATATTGAGTTTCTTGTTCTGCAAATGCTCCATGATATCCATATACATGGATTCCGGCATTGTATCCGGGATGCTTCCGGCAAGTACCAGTGTATCGCCATCCTGCAATGCATCCAGTTTTCTGTAAAGCTTCCGGATATCTTCTGATGCAATCTTTGGTCCCTGTCCGTTGATTTCCGTCTCGGTCTGTGCCCGGAGTTTTACGTTGATACGGGACAATCCTTCGGTAACGTGAATAAAATCTGCGGTAACACCTTTCTCCTGAAGAAGCCGTGTGATGGCATCTCCGGTAAATCCTGCCATAAATCCAAGTGCTGTGCTTTCTTCCCCAAGATTTTTCAGTACCATTGAAACATTGATTCCTTTCCCACCCGGAAAAATAATTTCCTTGCTGGTACGGTTGACCACACCGGTCATAAAGTTGTCCACATTTACAATGTAATCAATGGATGGGTTAAATGTTACGGTATAGATCATTCTTTCACCTCCACAATATTTTTGTATTTTTTAAGTGCCGGCTTGTGCAGCTCCGTTGTTAAGATGGTTGCCTGTTCAAAATCAGCAAATTTCACACTGGAAAGCTGGTCAAACTTGCTGGCATCTGCCAGAATATAGCAGCGTTTGCAATTCTTCATGGAATATTTCTTTACCATGGCTTCCTTGATCTCCGGGGTGGAATATCCTTTGCTGACGCTGATTCCATTCGTTCCCCAGAATCCTTTGGTAAAATTATACTTGGAAAGCATCTCCATGGCTTCCTCCCCGACGATCGCCTCTGTCTGGGATTTGAATTCGCCTCCCAGCAGATAAACACGGCAGCCCTTTTCCGCCAGAAGCTTTGCATGGCTGATGGCATTTGTCACAAACACCGCCTGTGTCTCCTTAATAAAAGGGATCATCGCCTCGGTGGATGTTCCGGCATCCAAATAAACAAAATCATCCGGGCGGATGAGGGATGCTGCATACTTTGCAATTGCATTCTTTTGTTCCGCATTCATCGTCTTACGGTTTCTGACATCCTCATCATGTGTACTCACACTCGGCCGTCTGGCGATTGCACCGCCATGTACCTTGGTCAGAAGACCATTCTCATCCATTGTGATTAAGTCCCGGCGGACGGTTGATTCTGAAGCGTCAAGTGCAGTCATAAGTTCCTGTATTGTGGCACTTCCCTCCGCTTCTATTATGGACAGTATCCTTGAAAATCGTTCTTCTGCAAGCATATGCCTCACTCCTTTGTTTTCTTTTTCGTTCACAATCTTTCAAAAACGTTCATTTTGATGGTTCTTATTATAGTTACATTTTCTGTCATCGTCAATCACTTTCCGTCAAAATCATTCACAAAAACAACATGGGGATTTTGTGCATAATGTCATGTTATTGAACAAGGCGGCTATGGCTCGAAAGGACCGGGGAGGGGGACACCAATGGCAACCCGGCTCATGCTCCTTGCAATTAAGAGGCTGTAGGAATTTTTGTTTTAATTGCTATCAGGCGGACGCAACCGGTGGTCATTCGCCTTCCGGGCTCAGTGACCATCTGCCTCGTACATCCATGTACGAGGCTTGCTGAAAATTGAAAAAATTCCAACAGCCTCTAAAATGCAGGAGAAATCGCCGGGTTGCCATTGGTGTCCCCCTCCCCGGTCCTTTCTACCTAGCAGTTTACAGTACAATTGTTTCACACCATGTCAAAAGCCTATTATGTTTTGTAAAAAGAACAGCATACTTATTGAGAGTATGTGTATTATTTGCTACAATATCCCCGGAATATGACAAAACAGGTTTTTCTGTGAGTTTCTTGGTATTATCTTATAGAAATGCAGAAAATTTTATTTTACAATTATCCATTACAAACACAAGGAGGAATTATCATGAGAGGCGTCGAAACCCGAATTCAGGAAATCCGTCACAAAATTTTTACAGAAGTAGCCCGTATGGCTTATCATACCGAATGGCCTGTAAAGGAACGTATGGAAGAACTTCCATATAAGATTATTCCGGGAGAAACCGGAAATTTCAGAAACGATGTATTTTTGGAGCGTGCAATTGTAGGTGAACGCCTGCGTCTGGCAATGGGTCTGCCAAACCGCAGTGCTGCAGAGCATGCCCCGGTATCCGATGGCATTGAAGCTGCTGACCAGGCAGAAACTTACTATACTCCGCCTCTCATTAATGTCATTAAATTTGCCTGCAATGCCTGTCCCACAAAACGTGTGCACGTAACAGACGGCTGTCAGGGATGTCTGGCACATCCCTGTATGGAAGTATGCCCGAAAGGAGCTGTTTCCTTAGACCGTACCACCGGCAGATCTATCATTGACCAAGAGAAATGTATCAAGTGCGGCCGCTGTGCAAGTGTCTGCTCCTATAACGCCATTATCATTCAGGAACGTCCATGTGCCAAAGCGTGCGGTATGGATGCCATTACTTCAGATGAAAACGGCAAAGCCAATATCGATTATGACAAGTGTGTTTCCTGCGGTCAGTGTCTGGTAAACTGTCCGTTCGGTGCCATTGCTGACAAATCCCAGATTTTCCAGACAATCCGTGCCATCCAGTCCGGTGAAAAGGTTTATGCAGCTGTCGCTCCTGCATTTGTCGGTCAGTTCGGACCAAAGGTTACCCCTGGCAAGCTGCGTGCTGCCATGAAAGAACTCGGGTTTGCAGACGTTTTTGAGGTAGCAATCGGTGCGGATCTGTGTGCAAAGCAGGAAGCAGAAGATTTCTTAAAAGAAGTGCCGGATGAACTTCCATTCATGGCAACTTCCTGCTGTCCGGCATGGTCTGTCATGGCAAAGAAATTATTCCCGGATCACGCCAACTGTATTTCCATGGCACTGACTCCGATGACATTAACTGCACGTCTTATCAAAAAGCATAACCCAAATGCAAAGGTTGTCTTTATTGGACCATGTGCGGCTAAAAAACTCGAAGCAATGCGCCGCAGCGTCCGCAGTGAAGTAGATTTCGTGCTCACCTTTGAAGAAATGGCCGGTATTTTTGATGCAAAACATGTGGATCTGGAAAACATGGAAGAAGATCCGGATGGTGTAAGTGACGCTTCCACCGACGGAAGAAACTTTGCCGTTGCCGGTGGCGTTGCACAGGCTGTCGTAGATGTCATCAAACAGGATCATCCGGAACAGGAGATCAAGGTGGCAAATGCCGAGGGATTAAAGGAATGCCGTCAGCTTTTAAAACTTGCAACATTAGGCAAATATCCGGGCTATCTGCTCGAAGGCATGGCTTGTCCGGGCGGATGCGTCGCCGGAGCCGGAACCATGCAGGCAATCAAGAAATCCCAGACAGCTGTCGGTCTGTATGCCAAGAAAGCAAACCATCAGTTCTCAAGCGAAACCGAATACATCAAAGAACTGGATAAACTGGTGGATTAAATATCTGCCATATAAAAAAGCTCTGCGCTTTCGAAAATTTCGAAAACGCAGAGCTTTTTGTCTGTTCTTTTACTGTACCTGAATCCCAGTATCAAAGGTCCATTTCCACTGTCCAAAGGAAGATGTGTATCCGCTGGTTCCTGCAATATCATTGTCAATCATGATTCCGCTGCATGTAGAATGAATCCGCCAGTACCTACTGTTTCCATACTTATGCACAATCGTGCGGCCACTGTAACTGTACTTATCTCCTGCAGATCTCTTAATCGTTCCCTTTGCATAGACACCAATATCTTCCAGATAATCCTTTACCGCTTCCATCGAAGAAAATTCTCCGAAATATATGGCTATATGGGAGGAAGAACCGCCCTTGCCATAAACAACAACATCTCCAAGTTCCAACTGGGAAAGGCTTTTCCCACTGCTTTTTCTTCCAATAGACTTCTTTGTGCCGGAATTCCACTGAATCGCACCCTTTGTTGCAACCCCTGTTGTATACGAAATACTCGATCCGCTTACCCAGTCTCTGGTACAATGTGCTCCAACACTGACATTTTTCAGTGCAGTCCCTTTCCGTCCCTTATTCTCCAGACGATTCAGGGCTGCCCGTGTGTATCCACTGCAGTCACAGCGGATTCCATCAACCACACTGCCATAACTCTTTCCCAAAAATCCCTTACACAATGTTTTCCGGTAATTATCCTGTGCCACAACCGCGGTATGATTCTTCGATGCTGCTTCTGCCGGTGCTGCAGTACCCCCTACTACAACTGCCGCCAGCAAAATACCTGCGATCAGCTTTCTGCCCCATGTAAACTTAAACTTCAATGCACTTCCTCCAATTTGTTACAACTTTGTTACTTAACTATAACATATTTTAACAATAAGTAAAACCTTTTTCAAGAAAAATGTGCAAAAAAGTTTCGTTTTTATCTCATTTTTTATGTGTTTTTAATATTTTTTGGTCTCAATCTCCTGGAAATTATTTTTCATATCATACGAAATAAGTGAAAAATCATCCCGTTCCACATGAAGCACATAAAAACGGTCACCCGAAGAAAGTCCCCTCATCTGTTCTGCACCAGTCCACGTATCCATTTTCTGCTGTGTTCTCTTTAAGGAAATTTTCTTTACAAAAGACGTTCCATCCCACTGAAACAGCATATACCTGTTATAATTGGTTTTGGTCCAGGTCTCTGTCGCAAATCCGACCAGTCCACGTCCGGTATCTACAAATGCACACTTGTAATTCTCTGCGGCACTGCAGAAATCTTCGTTTATCGTCACAGAATCCAAAATCCTGAGGTTTATCGGATCGGAGATATCAAACATTGTCAGTTTTACCCCTGTCTTCTCGCTTGTCTTAGCATCGGTTTCATAGCCGATGCCAAGCAACAGTCCATCTCCAAACGGGTGCAGATAATCGGAATATCCTGTCATCTTCACATTTCCCAGCGGCTTCGGATGTGCCGGATCGGAAATATCTACTGCAAACAACGGGTCGGTATTATGATAAGTAATGAAATATGCTATATTTCCCAGATACCGTGCCGCATAAATTTCTTCTCCCTTTGCAATATTTTCCAGCAATCCCTCTTTTTTCAGGTCCGCATCCAGCAGATACAGGCGGTTTTCGGATAAAGAATTTTGGGAATCTGTTGTCAGAATACGAAGTTCTCCCCCACTTTCCGAAATAGCAAACGTATCCCGGATCGCCCCCTTTACGGTTGTTTCTGCAATTGCTGAAAACATTCCATTCTTATAAGAAAACTTGGCGATCTTTGTCTTTTCTCCACGCTCATATTCCATCTGATACAGATAGATTGCATCCGTTCCCATATAAACCTGTCGTCCGCTGTCGAGAAGCACCATATGGTCTGCAGCCTTCGATGGCTCTTTAAGATTTACAGATGCCATAATGACTTCTGTTGTCCCATTCTTCTGCACATAAAAACACCCGGCATCTGCTTTTTTCCCGGCAATCTCCGGAATGACCTGAGCCTTCCAGTTCTTTCCGTCTCTGGACACCCAACGGTCAGTAAACAGATAAATAAAATTTCCAACCTTACGGGAACTCTGGTATGCTCCATCCATTTTCATGGTTGCACTTAATACCGGATTTGCGCGTTCGGAAATGTCATACGTCAAAAGAACTGTACTCACATTTCCGTCCGGTTCATAAGCGACTTTGTAACATCCGATAAAACCGGAATCATTGTCAGCCTCCGTGCTGTCGGACTGAATCTCCTCCTGTTGTGTTTCCCATCCCTGCTTGATAACATACAGCCGGTCATTATCCACGTATAGCTGCAAAAGGATGTCATTTTCCGTCAGTTCCGGCCGTATTTCCGACAGCTTACGCATATTTTTGTCCCGAATATCCACAATGGTCACCCGGTCATCATTCAGCACATACAGATAATTTCCGTCATTTTTGACGATGTCCCCCTCGTCCACACCGTTTACCTGCAAATTGGTGTCGGAATGGGTACCGGATGACTCTTTTTTCGCCTCGGCAGAACCGGTATCTTCCACGAAAAACGAATCATCCACTGTGCCTTCTTCCAACTCCTTTTGTGAATTGGATTTTTTCTGTACCGCTGCATATACATCCTGGTAACTTTTTGCCAGAGTAAATGCACCGATTTGTTCTTTCTTTTCTGTATCCTGCGTACTGTCGACAGTTTCTGTTACGGAAAGAGCAGCCTTTTTCGGTTGCGCATCATCGGTTCCATACTTATTCCATCCATAGGTTCCGACCGCAATCACCAGCACCGCAACTGCCGCAGCAATTCCGGCAAATCTCCGGTAATGTCTGTGTTCTTTCCTGCCTGCGGATGTCCGGTTTTTCCGCTCCTCCAGCATCTGCTGCACAGCCCCGGGTGTCAGAGTATCCGGCACGGTAATCTGCTCTGCGGATCTGTCTATTTTCTCTTTCCATTCTTCCAGGTTCTGTTCCTGCATATTCTCACCTCAATCCCTTCAGCTGTTTTTCCATCCGCTGCAACGCCCGATGTTCTCTCGACCGCACAGTATTCTCATTCATTGCAAGAATCTGTGCAATCTCCCGCGTCTTATATCCACCGAAGACATGCATTCCCACAATCATGCGGTCCTCCTCATCCATCGTAAGAAATGCACGCCGGACTTCTATATATTCCTCACGGGTATCACCCCATACATAGCCGTCCCAGCCACCGTTTTCTTCCGTCAGTTCTTCTCCCCGTTGATAGTATTCCCGCATTTTCTGTTTACACATATTTGCCACGATACGATACATCCAGGCGGAAAAAGCATCTTCCTTCCGCAATTTCCCGATATTTTCAAATGCTTCCATCACAGCGGCACTGACCACATCCTCCGCATCCTGTGTATTTCCAAGCGTATACAGCGCAAACTGATACAGCCTCTTATAAATTGTCCCATACAATTCGGCAAACGCTGCGGTATCCCCGCGCTTTGCCCTTTTTACTAATAAACGTTCATCCATGGAAGGCCCTCCTATCTATACAGTGTATCGGAGGTGTATTTTTGTTGCAAGAAAATAAAAAAAGCCCTCCCGTCAAATAGGAGGGCTGTTTCGTTCCTCGATCAGGAATCTTTTTTCGCCTTATCAATCATATAAAGAATATCTGCAAGCTCATCTTCCGGAATTTTGACATAATCCGCAAGTTCTTTCTGCGTTGGCTGTGCACCGTTCTGTTTTTTCAGATAGTTCACCGCTTCACTTACCAGCGCTACTTTTCCAACCACGGAATTTTCATTCTCATCCTCACCGGTCTGTTCCCGGATGCAGGATTTCATCGCTTCTTCCACCGCGGTAAGAAGTTCCTCTTCCACATCCACTTTTTCGTGGCTGCCGCACAGCTCGCTCAGGCGCAGGAAAAGTGCCATATTTCCTTCCTGCACAATATCCTCAAATCCTTCCGTGGAAACCGCCAGTTTCTTTGCTACTTCCAGTACGTTGCGCAGCCATGCATTGGAGAGCGCGTGTACCATGCTCTCTTCCCCTGCCAGCAGCTTCTTATACATATCAATCTGCTGCTCCTTGGTATACTCCGGAATATCTTTCAGTTCCTCCAAATACATCTGAAACATGGGAGAAGTGGAAATGTTGTCTGTGACGGAATCTTTTGCGGATTCCTTTTTCGCAGAAGATTCTTTGGTTTCTTCTTTCTCTGCGGTCTCCTCATATTCCGCTTCCTTTGTTTCCGGTTCGTTCTCTTCCGGCTGCGGATCATCATGTGGTGTTGACAGAAACTCTAACACCATCTCTTCCTGCTGTGCATTCAAATCCATATCCTTAAAATAGGAAAGGATCTCCTCTCTCGTCATCGGCTCCGCCGAAGTGCGGATAATATCCTGTACCGCACGTATGGTTTCTGTAAATGTATTCTGGTCTAACATATCAGGTCTCCTGTTCCTCATCATAACATTCGCTTCTGATCCGCGAACTGATCTCCTGCAGACATTCTATGAGGATCGGATTAAACTGTCCGCATTCCCCATGCAGGATCATTTCCAGTACCTTTTCATGCGGTACTGCTTTCTTATAAACACGCTCACTCGCCAGCGCATCGTACACATCCGCTACAGAAACTACCTGTGCGGAAATCGGGATTTCATCTCCCACAAGTCCATCCGGATAGCCTTTTCCATCGTAGCGCTCATGATGCCAGCGGCAGATCTGGTGTGCGATCTTTACCAGTGGCTCGTCCTGATAAATACCAAGCTGTTCCAGCATTTCTGCACCGATGACGGTATGCGTTTTCATAATCTCAAATTCTTCTTTTGTCAGTTT
>OMDO01001198.1_pt1 | contig 12643 bp, 8 predicted proteins | sample 1674051 | NCBI WGS metagenome assembly OMDO01 (sample SAMEA103958138, study PRJEB25191) | human gut metagenome | biome: human-associated habitat [ENVO:00009003]; feature: intestine environment [ENVO:2100002]; material: feces | place: Germany | collected 2013/2015 | reverse complement strand
AACGAAACCGATATTCGTGCAATGGGCAGACAGGCTCGAGGTGTTAAGGCAATGGCTCTCAAAGAGGGCGACTGCGTAGTCGGAATGAGTGTTGTCCGTGAGGGCGGTCTTGTTCTCACAGTTTCCGAAACAGGCTACGGCAGACTTTCAAGTCCCGATGATTACCGTGTTCAGAGCCGTGGCGGTAAGGGTCTTACCAACTACCACACGGAAAAATACGGCGATGTTGCCGCTATCAAGGTGGTTAACCTTGACGATGATATTATTATCATCTCGGAAGAAGGTATTATTATCAGAATTGCCGCCGAATCAATTCGTGTTTGCGCCCGTCCTTCAAAGGGTGTAACCGTAATGAAAGTAAACGGTGACGACAGGGTTGTAACAATCGCCCGTGTTCCCCACATTGACGGTGAAGATGATGAATCAGCCGAGAGCGAAGATAACGCAGAAAACGGCGAACCGTCAGAAGCGGTTGCAGAAGAAGTTTCCGAAAATAACGAGGGTGAAACTTCTGATTCAACCGAAGAAAATACGGAAGAATAATTGATAAAAATAAGAAAACTCCACTTTTTTAAGTGGAGTTTTTGACACATATGAAAATCTGGTGATTTGATGAAAAAATCTTTAGTTCTGATTGTAGCGGCAATCCTCATGCTTTCACTTTTCGGCTGTTCTGACAAGAAGAATGCCGATGTTTCGGGTGTAGTAGATGCGCCCGATAAATTTTCTACTCTTGATGAGGCAAAGGTAACAGAAAATCCGAACATTCGCAAAGAAAGTGAAAATGTAAACGGAATGTGCTACGCAATCACTCTTGAAGAATTTACGTATAATTACAACGAAATGCTCAAAGAGGCGGGTAATCTTGATATGATTAATCCAAAGGGTTGGAAAATGCTCGGCAGTCCTCAGAATGACGCAAACGGAACGGAGTATCAGTATTATTACTACAATGCCGATAAAATCAACTTCACAGCCTCTGTTGAAACAAAGACAAATTATATTATGAATATCGGTCTCGGAACAACAATGAGCAACTTTGTTTCGATTGAGAACGAGAAAAATAACAGCGATACAATCCTGATGAAAAGTGCCGTAATGGCTGCCGCAGTAAGCGGAATGGGCATTAATAAGGTTGATACAATTCAGGATATTTTCTATCTTACAACCTTTGAAAATACAAATGAGCTGTGGTACAACGGCAATGTCTATGCTCTCAGCACCAATGAGGATAAGGCAGACAGTGAACGCAGTACAATGCTGTTTCGCACATTTCCTATCTCTGATGAAGTAAAAGAAAACTGGGGCATTGACGAGTATGAAAGCTATGTGGCAAATGCAACCCAGGTAACAACAAACGCAAATTAAAAATGAATTTTGCAAAAAGACAAGGCGACTATCGTTTTCGATAGCCGCCTTATAGTTTAATCTCTTCTGTTATTTGTTTTACTTTTTCTTTCTGTCAGCAGCCGTTGCGGTAATGAATGCACCGCCGCCGGCAATCAGCAGGACAATCCACAAAATCATATTATCGGTATTGCCTGTTTTCGGTGAGGCTGTATTTATCGGTTTATTTGTTTGGTCAGCAGAACTGCTTTCGGAAGAGGCAGTATTTATAGGCTTATTCGGTTGGTCGTCCGAGCTGTTTCCAAAATCTGTCACAGGAATGTCAACGGCAGCTTTTTTGTAACCGCAGACGGTGCATTCTTCATGCTTTGAGCCTTTTTCGGTAGCCGTGGCTTCCTTGTCAATAATCTGCTTAAAGGTGTGAGCCGTTATGTCAGCCTTGTTGCCGCACTCACATTTGTGCCAATGATTTGTGCTGTCATATTTCCACTCTGTGCCGTAGTCGTGATTGTGAGAATCAATTTTCGGAATGTCAACGGCAGCTTTTTTGTAACCGCAGACAGTGCATTCTTCATGCTTTGAGCCTTTTTCGGTAGCTGTGGCTTCCTTGTCAATAATCTGCTTAAAGGTGTGAGCCGTTATATCAGCCTTGTTGCCGCACTCACATTCGTGCCAATGATTCGTTTCATCATACTTCCATTCCGTACCGTAGTTGTGTGTATGTCCGTCTGCGGCAGGAGTCATAGTAAGGTCAGTTTCAACCCAAAAACTCTGGGTGTCACTTTCATCGCCTATGCGAGTGTACTTCACTTTCCTACCATTAATCTTTAGTTTGGCATCGGGAGAGATGTCGGCAGTATATGCAGTCACATATACACCATAGTGATAGGTCTTTCCTGCCTCAAAAGCGGTGATCTTGTTTTTATAAATGTCGCCGCCCCACTCCGGCTCTGTGGAAACTATGCCGGTATTCTCGTCTAAGTTCCACCACTCGCAACGGAATGCATACTGATCGTTTTCAGGCACCGTTCCGGTAAAGACAGGTTTATCGCCGTCCTTAAAGGTCAAGGTTGCGTTATTGATTTCAATCACGGAGATTTCCTTGGTTACTTCCGGGCAAATTGTTTCAACATTCATAATAAACAAGCCATCCACGGTTTTAACTGCATTGGCGGTTGCCGATATCGGGTTCCCGTTTATCGTAACGGAGCAATTATCCGCAAAGGTATATCCGTTTTTCTCTCTCAGCTCGATGGAGTACATATAGGTTTTACCCTCTTCAAACTGAGTAATCTTTTTCATGGAAGGCGTATATTTGCTTTCATCAGAATACCAGAACGCAACCGGCTCTCCGTTCTCCATTTCCTCCCAGCATTCATAAGCGATTTCATATTTATCGGCATCGGCATTATATACCTCTGCCGTTGCCTGTGGGGCATCACCCGGCTGATAGTTGAATTTCACATTCTGGACAGCGGCAGAGGTGATTACTGAATCGTCAGGATACTCAGAAATCTGCTTAAAGTGAGCCGTGAACGTCACATCACTTTTCACGGTAATTTTGTTCTGTAGTTGATCAGAGGAAAGAGCGGTGCCGGCCGGAATGGCAGTACCACTGCCGACCTGGTAGACGGTGGCATCGGCTTTCCAGTAAGCAAACTCATAGTCTGAATTTGGAAGCAGAACATTGATGATGCTGCTGGCAAAACTGAGAGTCTCTGTCTCGGATACATTCAGCTTGTAGTAGTAGGGCTTGTTAACATCATCGTCAAAGCCATAATATACAAACGGAATCTGGTCGTTTTTAGTCATGGTTCCATAATCTCCAGGGTAAAATTTAACAGCATACGATCCAGAATCCGCAAACACCGTAATCGGCACAATGGATAGTGCCAAGTACAAGGTCAGCAGAACAGTCAACAGTTTTTTTGGTTTTGTTTTTTTCATATTCATCTTCTCCTTTCAACGGCTAACGCCGCATAAAATGTTTTTTGGCTGTATCCGTTTGGTATTATTACCGTCCGTTACCGCCATATTGGCAGGTTGGCTGTGATGAACACAACCCCGTATACCTGTCAAAGATTTCACCATTATTTTAGCATATTTTACGCACAATTTTACCATAATTCCAAAAAAGTCAATTGACTATTTTGGAATTATTCTGTAATATACTCTTATAACATTGTTAAAAACAAACTCGTTTGGAGTGATATCTATGAAATTTTCTGAAAAATTAAACGATTTTATTGAGCAGTTGTCTTGTACGGGAAAAGATATCTGTAATTTATCCGGCATTTCTGCGGCATCTCTCAGCCGATACAGAAACGGCGAACGAGTACCCGAGCTTGGAACAAAGCCCTTTGAGGATTTATGCTGTGCGCTGGCACAGATTTCCGCACAAAAAGGAAAGTTACAAATCACCGCTGACGCTGTGAAAAAAGCGTTTGTAAGCTGCGATGATTTTGTATCTACAGACAAGGAATTACTGCGAAAAAATTTCAACACACTCCTCTCTGCACTCAATGTCAATCTGACGCAGTTGTGTCAGTACACAAATTATGATGCGTCTGCTATTTTTCACATTCGTAACGGCTCAAGAAAGCCCGGAGATGCCGAGCGTTTTGCCTCTGCGGTTGCTTCGTTTGTAACAAGAACAATGCAGACGCCGTCCGAAATCGGTGCCGTTGCAGAATTGATTGGCTGTGATATTGATGAAATTTATGATATGTCGGTTCGATACGCAAAAATAAAAAGCTGGCTTTTGAAACAGCCCGTGCAAAAAGCCGAAGACAACAGCGTTTCAAAATTTTTAAGCAAGCTGGATGACTTCGATTTGAACGAATATATCAAGGTTATCAAGTTTGATGAGTTAAAAGTTCCGTCCGTACCGTTTCAGATTCCGTCCTCCAAGACATATTTCGGTATTAAAGAAATGATGGAGAGCGAGCTTGATTTTTTAAAATCAACCGTGCTTTCAAAATCATCAGCCCCTGTGATAATGTACAGCGATATGCCGATGAAAGAAATGGCAAAGGATCCGGAGTTCCCCAAAAAATGGATGTTCGGTATGGCGATGATGCTAAAAAAAGGACTGCATCTTCATCAAATACATAATCTTGACCGTTCTTTTGATGAGATGATGCTTGGTCTTGAAAGCTGGATACCGATGTATATGACAGGGCAGATTTCTCCCTACTATTTCAAGAATGCTCCGAATGATGTCTTTCTGCATTTTTTGAAGGTGTCGGGAATTGCCGCACTTTCGGGCGAAGCTGTTGCCGGATATCATTCCGACGGCAAATACTATCTGACAAAGGTAAAGCGTGAGGTGGAATATTACCGAAAGAGAGCCGAGGAAATGCTGAAAAATGCCTATCCTTTGATGGAAATTTACCGCAGTGAACGAAAAAATGAGTTGAATGCCTTTCTTCTTGCCGATACAAAAACAGCAGGCAAACGCCGCAGTATTCTGTCCTCTTTGCCGTTGTATACAATGAGCAGTAAGCTTCTTGACTGTATTCTTACACGGAACAATATTAATGCAGAGCTAAAAGAAAAGATAAAAGAGTACGCAAAAACACAAAGACAGCGAATGAAAATAATTCTCGAAAATGAAAGAATTGAAGACGAGATACCTGATTTTGTACAGGAAAATTTTACGAAAAGTCCTCCCATGCTGGAACTTTCAGGTATATTTTGTGAAGAGGATATTCCGTATAACGAAGAGGAATATACTGCCCATTTGAAAGAATCAATGGCTTTTGCAGAGCAGAACCCGAATTACACATTAAAGTGCAGTACGGCGCACGCATTTCATAATCTGAAAATTATAATTCACGAGGGACAATGGGTGATGGTGTCCAAAGGAAAAACGCCTGCAATCCATTTTGTCATTCGTCATCCCAAGCTTCGCAGTGCGATAGAATGCTTTATTCCGCCGATAACGGAAGGCGAGTAAGTCGGTAAATTAAATATAACAAACATATAAATACCGCAACAAAACAAGCGACAGTTTAATTTCTGTCGCTTGTAATTATATTTTATTCTGTTTTATACTATATACATCATTTACCGAGTTCAAGAACTACAAATTCTGCGGACATGGGCGGAATTGTGAGTATACCGTTCTCAAGCTTTGAACCGAAAACAGGTTTGCCGTCTGCATATCCGGGCGGCATTTTTGCCTCGACTTCATAATCATAGAGATTGAATGTGCAGAAAATAGCGGAATCTTTGTCGTGGCGGATGTATGAAATTCTTCTTTCCTCCGAAAGAACATTTATAAAATCGCCGTCCCACAATGCCGAACAGCTTTTTCTAACATCGGCAAGCTTTTTGTGCCATTCAATGAGTTCCTTATTTTCTTTGCCCCACGGATAACAGCAACGGTTGAACGGATCACGATATCCCTCCATTCCTGCCTCGTCACCGTAATAAATACACGGAAATCCGGGGAGAGTAAACTGCATTGCACTTGCAACCTTGAGCAGCTTTACACCGAGTTTTTTATGCTCGTCATCAAGCTTAGTGTCAGCCTGCCATTCTCTGTCCTTGCCGTCAAGCGGTTCGCCTGCCATAACTGTGATTGCTCTTTCTGTATCGTGAGTCGAAAGTGAATTCATCAGCACTCTGAGAACAGGACGGGGATAATTTTCGATTACGCTCATAATCAGATCCATTGTGTATTTGCCGTGCTGACCTTTGCAGAAGTTGAGAATTGCATCCCTGAACACATAGTTCATAACGGAGTCAAACTGTTCGCCGAGCAAGAACTTTCTTCTTGCACCGTAGCTTTCCTTGTTGCTTGCATCCTCCCACACTTCACCTACAAGAAAGGCGTTTGGATTTTCGTCCTTAACGGCTTTGCGTAGATTTTCAATGAATACATCGGGAAGTTCATCTGCAACATCAAGTCGCCAACCCGAGTTGCCGCATTTCATCCATTTTCTGACAATGCCGTCTTTGCCGTTGATATATTCGTTGAATGACGGAGTTTCCTCAATAACCTCGGGCAGAGTATCAAAGCCCCACCAGCTTTGGTAATTGTTCGGCCATTCGTTGAATTTGTACCAACTGAAATACGGTGAGTTTTTGTCATTATACGCACCGCCCTTGCCGTATTTGCCATAACGGTTGAAATAAACGCTGTCACTTCCCGTATGAGAGAACACACCGTCATTTATGATGTGTATTCCCCTCTTTTTAGCCTCTGCACAAAGGTGCTTAAAATCTTCCTCCGTTCCGAGAATCGGATCAACATTTGAGTAGTCGCCCGTATCATAGCGGTGGTTTGAGTATGCCTCGCTGATAGGATTAAGGTAAATACAGCTTACACCGAGGCTTTCAAGGTAATCAAGCTTCATCGTAATTCCCTTGAGGTCGCCCATAAAGAAATCATTGTTCTTAATCATTCCGTTTTCATCGGGTTTCCATTCGGGGAGAGCATACCAATCCTTGTTGCGTTTGAAGTCGGTACGCTTTATATTCTTTTCTTCACCGCTGAAATAAAAACGGTCGGGAAAAATCTGATACATAATTCCGCCGACAAGCCAGCCGGGAGTTTTAAAGCCTTTTTTGTAGCAGGTAATCTGCCAGCTTCTGCCCATATAGTCTTCAATGGTGCTGACCTTATACGGATCGGACGGAATAACATATCTTGTTTTATCAATGGCAGTAAGCTTAAAGTTATACCAATAAAGTCCGATTTTTTTCGGGGTAAAATCGCACTCCCAAATTTCGGTATCCTCGTCAAATTTACCGCACCAGATAAGCTCGGTAAATTCCCAGTTGCAGTCATAATCATATTTTACACACAAGTGTGCTTTTTGTGTATGCTCCGCCTTGGGCAAAAGAATTCTGAAATGAATCTCGGTACCCTGTTCAACCGCACCAAACGGTGAACGATAGTAAATTTTTCGTGAATCAAACGGTACGGGCATATAATCACTTCCCATAATAATATATTCCGAAATGTCAATTTTGTTTTGGCGGTTATGCCCTGTTAATCGGAAATTAAGACAAATCCGCCAAAATGACGCAAAGATTATTTTATCATAAGAGAATAAATATTTCAACCGATATTAAGTTGTAAACAGCATAAAATCGCCAAATTTGCCTACGAATGAAAAAATATTTAAACAATATTCTCTTTGCTCTTTTATTATTTCCGATTTTATATTATAATGTAAAATGATTATATATGCAAAGAAGTCAAACGAGGACGAAAAAGCTATAAAAGGGAGATGCATTTCCTATGGAGAAAAAGAGAGTAAGCGTTCAGATTGAGGGAAGAAGTTATTCACTTATCACAACAGATGATGAAAAGTATGTTCAAAAGGTAGCAAACGAGGTGCTTTCTCACATAAGAAAAGCCGCCCAAAGCACAAAGCAGCTTGATACCCGTGATTGTGCGGTTCTTGCGGCACTTAACTTCTGCGATGACCGCAACAAGGCTCTTAAAAAGAACAAAGATTATGTTGAAAAAGCCGACAAAATTATTCAGCAGACAAATGATCTTAACAGGCTTTGCAAGGAATACAGAGAAAAGCTTACGGAGGCCATGAACGATAACACTCGACTTATAAATAATAATAAAGAGCTTGAAAAAAGACTCGCTGTTCTCGGACACGAGGTTTCACAGCTTAAAGAAAAGCTCGAAAGTGTTGAGAAAGGCAAAGAAAAAGCCAAATCGGAAAAATCAGAGCCTGAAAAAAATTCAGTTCCAAAGGAAAAAAAGGCTTCAGATGCAAAAAATAATATGACAGAGCAGTCAGATGATATACCGGTGAATGTTCTGTCAAACGAGGCTAAAAAAACAGAACAGGAATTGCGTAATGAAAAACTTCTCGGTTATGTTCCAATGACACAGTTCTCTCTGTTTGATGAAGATAAGAAATGAAAAAGATAGAAATACTTGCTCCGGCGGGAAGCTTTGACAGTGTAATTGCCGCCGTAAGGAGCGGAGCAGACGCAGTGTATCTTGGTGAAAAGGCATTTTCCGCTCGTTCATCTGCCAAAAATTTTGATGATGAAGAACTAAAGAAAGCAACGGCATACTGTCACATTCACGGTGTAAAGGTGTATGTCACAATCAATACGATTGTGTTCGATGACGAGCTTGAAAAGCTGAAAAAAGCCATAATTTCAGCCGCAGAGGCTGATGTTGACGCACTCATTGTTCAGAATATGGGTGTAGCAAGGCTTGCACACAGGCTTGTTCCCGACCTTGCACTTCATGCTTCAACCCAGATGAGCATTCACACCGCATCCGGTGTAAAGGCACTTTATGAAATGGGTTTCAAGCGTGTTGTTCTTGCCCGTGAAATGAGTAAAAAAGAGATTGAAAAATGCTGTGAAATTCCGGTTGAACTCGAAGTTTTTGTTCACGGTGCATTGTGTATGTGCGTTTCGGGACAATGCTACCTCAGCGCAATGATAGGCGCAAGGAGCGGAAACCGTGGTTCCTGTGCCCAGCCGTGCCGATTGCCGTTTTCCGTAAACAATCAAAAAGGCGGTCATGCTTTAAGTCTTAAAGACAACAGTATTGTAAATTACCTCGATGAACTTCAAAATATGGGGGTTGCCTCGGCTAAAATTGAGGGCAGAATGAAACGCCCCGAGTATGTTTCAGCCGCAGTAAGAGCGTGTGTTGAACAGCGTGATTTCGGCTTTATCAGCGATAAAACTCAGAAGATGCTTAGAGGGGTTTTTTCACGAACAGGCTTTACAGACGCTTATTACATCGGCAAAACGGGAAGTCATATGTTCGGCACAAGAACAAAATCGGATGTTGTTTCTGCCGATGAAAAGCTGTTTTCGGCAATCCGTTCTTCCTACAAGGATGAAATCGGAAATGTTGAAATAACTTTTGATTTTACGGCAAAACTCGGCGAATATCCCGTTTTAGTCGCCTCTGACGGAGTTCACACCGTCAAAAAGATTGCAGATACAGTAACCGAAAAAGCAATCAACAGACCGATTGATGCGGAAAAGTGCAGAAAACAGCTTGAAAAAACAGGCTCAACGGCATATAATCCCACCAATGTGAACATAAATATTGATGATGACATTTCTATTCCGCTTTCAATTATCAATTCTTTGCGCAGAGATGTTCTTGACGAACTCGATACGGCGAGAAGTGTTGTTCACAACTACAAAATCAACCGTGATTACGAAATAACTTTTCCTAAATTCACACCGCCTGTGGAAAAATCCACCCGTGCAAGAGTGCCTCAGACAAAGCTTTCCGATGCTTTTAAAAAATGCGAGCTTGTTTTTGTTCCGCTTTTTGCCGACAAAAGGGAGCTTGTAAGGCTCAAAAACGAGGGCTTTAACATCGGTGTTGAAATTCCGAGAGGAATGTTCGGACGGGAAGATACGATTTCAAAAAAGCTTTCCGAGATGAAAGAAATCGGCATATCCGATGTGTTGTGCAACAATCTCGGAGCATTATACATTGCCAAAAATCTCGGTTTCACACTTCATTCGGGTTTCGGAATGAATTTTGTAAATACTCTCGACCTTTTGTGGGCGGAGGAATACGGAATCAAGGACGCAGAACTCAGTTTTGAACTCGATTTTAAGCGAATTAACGCACTCGGAGGCAACATTCCGAGGGGAATTATCAGCTACGGCTACCTTCCTCTTATGCTTTGCAGGAGTTGTCCTGTCAAGGGCGCAGGTATAGACTGCAAAACTTGCAAAAATCATTCAAAAATGAAAGACCGACTCGGCAAACAATTTTTACTGAAATGCGACGGAAACTGTACCGAGGTTCTGAATTGTGACTTGCTTTTCGTTCCGGATAAACAAAATTTAACACTTTTAACATCTTTCAACATTTTAAGATTTAGTGTTGAAAACTATGTGGAAACCGTGGAAAGTCTTAACGAATCAAGCCTTTATCCGATGTTGAAAGATAAATTAACATATGGACTGTACCGCCGAGGTGTTAATTAGATTGTTGAAAATGTTAAAATAATCATTATTGTTTTGTGGAAAAAGTGATTTTTCCGTTTAACAGAGATTTATAATTACATTTTTGCAATAAATAATTTTTTTAGAGAAAAATAAAAACAGTAATGAATAATTCCTGCAAATTTTTGCAGGAAATGAAGGATGGTAAACTATGACTGTTAAAATAAAAAAGGTAAAAGACAATGCAAAAATCCCGAAAAGAGCCACAAACGGTTCTGCCGGTATGGATTTATATGCTTGCATTGACGAAAAAATCACAATCAATCCGGGTCAGCTTGTGCTTGTTCCTACAGGTATAGCAATTGAACTTCCCGACAACAGCGTTGCCGCATTTCTCTATGCAAGAAGCGGTCTGGGAATCAAGCACGGCATCTGCCTTTCAAACGGTGTGGGCGTTGTTGACAGCGACTACCGTGGAGAAATCTGCGCAGGTCTTTGCAATGTTTCGGACAAGCCTTATGAGATTGAGCCGTTTGAAAGAATCTGTCAGATGGTCATCGCTCCTGTTGTTCCGTGTGATGTTGAAGAGGTTACGGAGCTTGGCAACACAGAGCGTGGCGAGGGCGGTTTTGGCTCAACGGGTAAAAAATAAAAGAATTTCGACAATTTATCATTGCCCTTATTTGTGAAAAGATATATGATAAAAGTATACTGCCTGAGTAAAATACATTTGGGTATTACAGCGTAAAAGGAGGCTGTGGGATGTTTTCATTTTCAAAGGATATAGGAATTGACCTTGGAACTGCAAACACTCTTGTTTGTCTTAAAGGAAAGGGAATAATTTTGCGTGAACCGAGCGTTGTCGCAGTTGATATGCGTACCGACGAGGTTCTTGCAGTCGGCTCACAGGCAAAAGAAATGATTGGCAGAACTCCCGGTTCCATAGTTGCGGTTCGTCCGCTCAAGGACGGTGTTATTGCCGATTTTGATATGACGTCGGATATGCTTAGGAGTTTCATTTACCGTTCAAGCAGGAGAAATCTTTTTACAAGGACAAGAGTTGTTGTAAGTGTTCCGAGCGGTGTAACCGAGGTTGAAAGACGTGCGGTTGAGGATGCTGTTCGCTCGGCAGGTGCACAGGACGTTGAGCTTATTGAGGAATCGATGGCGGCAGCTATCGGCGCAGGGCTTCCTGTTTTTGAAGCAACCGGCTCTATGATAGTTGATATCGGCGGGGGCACATGCGACGTTGCGGTTATCAGCCTTGGCGGTATTGCGGCAAGCAGAAGCATTAAGGTTGGCGGCGACGCATTTGACGAAGCAATAGTAAATCATATGAAAAAAGCGCACAATCTTCTTATCGGAAAAAACACTGCTGAGGATATCAAGCTTAAAATCGGCTCTGTAAGCGAATACGACGGCGAAGGTGCAATGGACGTTAAGGGAAGAAATCTTACAGACGGTTTGCCTAAGAGCGTTGAGGTAACCTCGGCTGAAATAAGAGATGTTTTGGCAGAGCCTGTTTCTAAAATCATTGCTTCAATTAAAGAAACTCTTGAAGTTACGCTTCCGGAACTTGCGTCTGATATTATCGACAGGGGTATTTATCTTGCCGGCGGTTCAAGCCAGCTCAGAGGCTTGCCGGAGCTTATTGCAAAGGAAACAAAAATGCAGGTACATATTCCCGAAAAGCCGCTTGATTGCGTAGCTATCGGAACATCAATCAAACTCAGAAGGGCACAATAATTATGAAAGACCTTTTTAAAAGCAGTCGTTTCAAGTTAATAGTTTCAATAATTGCCTTGCTTCTTGTAGGTATGTTCATTTGTGCGGCTAACGGCCACGGTGAAACGGCGCAAAGCGGCATAGTAGGCACAATATTCACTCCTGCGCATTGGATTGCAAGCAAAATAAGCGATGGAATTGACCATATAAGCGAAAGTGCAAAGGGAAATGCTGAATACGACGCCAAAATTGATTCGCTTCAAAAGCAACTCGGCGAGCTTCAAAACCAACTTGCCGATTATAACAATCTTAAAGCGCAAAACGATTTATACAAGGACGCACTCGGCCTTAAAGAGGAACATAAGGATTTCAAATTTGCCGAAGCATCGGTTATCGGAAGGGACAGTGCAAATCCATACTGTTCGTTCACGGTAAGCAAGGGCACGTTAAACGGAGTTAAGGACGGTGCGGCTGTTCTTTACGGAAAATATCTTATCGGCGTTATAAAAAAGGCTTATCCTACCTACAGCGTTGTAAATACTATTCTCGACCCTGATTTTTCGGTTTCGGCTTACGATATTTCTACTAATGAACTAAGCTTTGTTTCAGGCGACGCAAACCTTGCAAAGCAGGGTGTTTGCAAATTTGAAAACCT
>OMDO01001194.1_pt1 | contig 12676 bp, 11 predicted proteins | sample 1674051 | NCBI WGS metagenome assembly OMDO01 (sample SAMEA103958138, study PRJEB25191) | human gut metagenome | biome: human-associated habitat [ENVO:00009003]; feature: intestine environment [ENVO:2100002]; material: feces | place: Germany | collected 2013/2015 | reverse complement strand
TTCTTGGGATACCCCGTGGCACGCATGATGTTGTTTAACCCTATCATTGTATATGTCACCGGCGTACCCAACAGGATTATCTGCATAAAGTTCCGTGCATACGGCAGCGTTTCGTTGCTGGCACCGAAAAAGCGCAGGATTTCGTCCAGGAAGATAAAGGAGATGCCGCCGAACAGGAATGCGTTGACAAGGCACAGCATCAGGGTGTGGTTCAGCACTTCTGTGGCTCCGTCCGTATCTTTCTGCCCCAGACGTATGGATGATATGGTGGAGCCGCCTGCCGAGACTACCGTACAGAAAGCAACCACCAGGTTCATCAGCGGAAAGGTGATGGCAAGCCCGGCAATACCCATGGCGCCTACGCCATGACCGATGAATATACTGTCGATGATATTATATAACGAAGTAATTGTCATACCGATAATGGCAGGGATGGAATACTGCACAAGCAGTTTGCCTATTCGTTCGGTTCCCAAAATGTGCGGATCGTTCATTGGATATACGTCAATTAAGTGTTTGCAAAGATAGTGAAAGCTTCCTATCTTATCAAAAGATAGTGAATATTTGCTCAGTTCGATGATTATTCAGACCTTTGCGCCCGAATATTATATTTGTTTTTTAATATGGATACAACAAAAACAACGGCCGTCCTGTTCGATTTCGACGGAGTGGTAATGGATACCGAAACGCAGTATTCCGTCTTTTGGCATAAAGCGGGAGTGGACTATCTGGGCATGGACGATTTGGAGAGCCGCATAAAGGGGCAGACCATGACCTACATCTACGACACTTTCTTTGCCGGAAAGACAAAGGAACAGCAGGAAATCACCGCCGCCCTCAACGCTTTTGAGCGGGAGATGGCGTATGATTACATCCCCGGTGTGCTCGATTTCATTGCCGACCTGCGCCGTAACCACGTGAAAATGGCGGTTGTCACCAGTTCCAACGACCGGAAAATGGCTGCCGTCTACCGTGCCCGCCCTGAGGTAAGGACTATGTTCGACCGGATTCTTACCGCAGAGATGTTTTCCCGTTCAAAGCCGGCTCCCGACTGCTTCCTGCTCGGTATGGAAGTATTCGGCACGACTCCCGACACCACCTATGTATTCGAGGACTCCTTTAACGGACTGAAAGCGGGCATGGCATCCGAAGCCACCGTGATAGGGCTGGCAACGACCAACTCCCGTGAGGCTATAGCTCCGTTATGTCATTGTGTATTGGATGATTTTACGGGATTCACTTACGATAAAATGCTTCAAGTGCACAAGTAATGGGAAAAAGCGCTAACTTTGCGCGCTATTTTAATTGATAACTCATTAACACATTCATTAAGATTATGGCTGGATATATTTCAGACGACACTCGTAAAGTAACTACGCATCGCCTTGTTGAGATGAAACAGAGAGGCGAAAAAATATCGATGCTGACCTCGTACGACTATACCATGGCGCAGATTGTCGACGGCGCAGGTATGGACGTCATCCTGGTGGGCGACTCCGCTTCCAACGTAATGGCGGGCAACGTGACTACGCTGCCCATAACCCTCGACCAGATGATTTATCATGCCAAGTCCGTCGTGCGCGGCGTAAAGCGCGCAATGGTAGTGGTGGATATGCCTTTCGGCTCTTATCAGGGAAACGAAATGGAAGGTCTTGCATCTGCCATCCGCATCATGAAGGAGAGCCATGCCGATGCCCTGAAACTGGAAGGCGGGGAAGAAATCATCGGTACGGTAAAACGCATTCTCAGCGCAGGTATTGATGCCTCAGTCTATCAACAAGTACGGAACATACACGGTACGCGCCAAGGACGATGCCGAAGCGGAGAAGCTGGTACGCGACGCCCACCTGCTGGAAGAAGCCGGATGCTTTGCCCTTGTACTGGAGAAGATTCCCGCTGCGTTGGCAGAGCGTGTGGCAGGCGAGCTGACTATTCCCGTCATCGGTATCGGCGCCGGTAGCGGTGTGGACGGCCAGGTGCTGGTAGTGCAGGATATGCTGGGCATGAACAACGGTTTCCGCCCCCGTTTCCTGCGCCGTTATGCCGACCTGCATACTGTAATGACCGATGCTATCAGCCATTACATTTCCGATGTGAAGAACTTAGACTTCCCGAATGAGAAAGAACAGTACTGACAGGCTTATGACGCTGAACTTCTGGCGGATGTGCACAGCTAATTTGCTGCTGTTCGCATCCGTCTACATGCTCTTTCCCGTACTTTCGTTCGTAATGCCGGAGCAGTTGGGAATGTCCGTTTCTCGGACAGGCGACATGTTTCTGGCATTCATTGCGGCCATGTTTGCGGCAGGTCCGTTTCATGCCTATCTGTGCGATGAGTATAAGCGGAAGAACGTATTGCTTTCCTCTGCTTTCGTCATGCTGGCTGCAATGGCAGGGTATGCCTTTGCCGACAGCTACCTCAAGCTGATGCTGCTTGCTTCGGTACAGGGCGTATGTTTCGGACTGGCAACGACGGCGGGCATTACGGTGGCTATCGACATTACCACATCTACAAGGCGCAGTGCCGGCAATCTGGTCTATGCGTGGTCTGCCCGGCTGGGTATGCTGGCAGGGGCGTGCGCAGGCTTCCTGCTGTACGACCTTTACGGCTTCCGCACGGTTGTTTATACAGCCGTTGCCGTGGGAGTTCTCGGCATGTATTTCGCATCGAGGGTATATGTGGCTTTCCGTGCTCCGATAGGCGTGTCGTTGTGCAATATGGACCGCTTCTTATTGCCGCGTGCATGGGTACCTGCCATCAATATGCTGTTGATTGCTTTTGTACCGGGAGCGTTGCTGCCACTGATGTTTGTGGGCGATTACTGGTCATTGGCGGCATTGGCTGTATTGGTGTTCATTACAGTCCCGTTCATGAAGATGTTCGTCAAGCTGTCGCACCATTGCCAGCGTGGAACGGCAAACACCACTTGTCATTTGTCTATGGAGGCAGGGCTGCTGGTGGGCATGGCTGTGGCTTGCCACCTGATGGACAAAGCGCAGATATACCATGTGGCGTCTGTTGCTGCTATGCTTGCCGTATTTTTCTTTGTACTTCTGACCTATCCTTATTATAAGAAGAAGCAGGTGAGGTAAGGGATAAATACAATCAATCCTATAATGGCCGCCGTTGCAGCACATACCAGTACTGCTCCGGCGGCTATGTCTTTTACTTGCCCTGCCACGGGATGCTGTTGGGGAGACACCAGGTCGACCAGCTTCTCAATGGCGGTATTGAACAGTTCGGCTGCTATCACCACTCCGATGCAGAGAATGATTATCATCCACTCCATGCGGGTAATGCCTAAAACGAATCCTGCAATGACTACCACAGCCGTAGCTATCAGATGGAAGCTCAGGTTCTGTTCTTTTCCTATGCAACACCGGATACCTTTCCAGGCATATCCGAAACTGCGCAACTGCTTTTTAAAGTCGTACTTCATGGATTATAGTTGTCATTTAATTCCTTGAAACCTGTTTCACTCCCTTTACTGTTCTCAGTTTCTTGACAAGTGCTTCCAGATGTCCCGTATCGCTCACCATGATGGTCAGTGTTCCGGAGAACAGCCCGTCATGCGAGTCAATGCCGATGCTTCTCAAAGTAATACCCGTTTCTTTGGAAATGATGGAAGTGATGTTGGTCACGATGCCGATGTCATCGTGTCCCACTACGCGCAGGGTGATGGGGTACTGTGTACCTTGTGACTTTCCGGCCCAGCGTGCCTTCACGATACGGTAGCCGAAACGTGAGTGCAAATCACTGGCATTGGGACAATCGCAACGGTGTATCTTGATACCTCCCGTCACACTGACAAAGCCGAATACATCATCTCCATAGATGGGATTGCAGCAGCGTGCCAACTTGAAATCCAATCCTTTCAGATTTTGATCAATGACCAGTACATCTTCTTTGGTACCTATCTCTTCCGGTATGCCTTGTTGAAGGTTATAGCCTTCAGCACTGCGGTAGACAATATCGTCGCGCGTATCATTTTCCCGTCTTTGCTGTTCCTGGTATTTGTCTATAATCTCGTTGACATCCAGTTCTTCATCGGCTATGGCTTGGTAGAAGTCGGTCACTATCTTGAAACCGAGGCGCTTGATGAGGCGCATCATGGTTCCTTCATCATACTCTATCTTCCGGTTCTTGAACTTGCGTTCCAGGGTTTCCTTAGCGAAGGCGTGCTGGCGTGCAGCCATTTCCTTCAATGCTTGGCGTATTTTGGTGCGTGCCTTGGAGGTGGTTACGATGTTCAGCCAGTCCTGCTTGGGCGTCTGCGTATTCGATGTCATTATCTCCACCTGGTCACCGCTATGCAGCATTTGCTTCAGCTGTACATTCTTGTCGTTCACTTTTGCACCGATACATTTGCAGCCCAGTTTGCTATGGATGTGGAACGCAAAATCGAGCACGGTGGAGCCTTTGGCAAGTTTGAACAAATCACCTTTGGGGGTAAATACAAATACCTCGTCTTCGTACAAATCCAGTTTGAACTGGTCCATCGTTTCCAGTCCGTTGCTGTCCGAGCTCTCTAAGGCTTCGCGTACGGAAGTCAGCCATTCGTCAAGACCAGATTCACCTTTCACTCCTTTGTATCGCCAATGGGCGGCCAGGCCTCGTTCGGCAATATCATCCATGCGTTCGGTACGTATTTGTACTTCCACCCATTTGCCTTCGGGGCCCATCACGGTGATGTGCAGTGATTCATATCCGTTGCTTTTAGGTACGGACAGCCAGTCGCGTAGCCTTTTCGGGTTAGGCTGGTACATATCTGTTACGATGGAGTAGGCCTGCCAACATTCCAGTTTCTCCTTTTCCAGGCAAGAGTCCAGGATGACGCGGATGGCGAACAGGTCATACACGCCTTCGAAGGGGCATTTCTGCTTCTTCATTTTCTGGTAGATGGAGTGGATGGACTTGGTGCGTCCTTTAATATGGAACTTCAGTCCGGCTTCTTCGAGCTTCTTCTGTACCGGTGCAATGAAGGCGGCAATGTACTTGTCACGCGATGCCTTGGTCTCATTCAGTTTTTCCTTGATATGGTAGTAAACTTCCTTTTCTGTATATTTCAATGAGAGGTCTTCCAGTTCCGACTTCAATTTGTACAGACCCAGCTTATGGGCAAGGGGCGCATAGAGATAAGCCGCTTCGTTGGCTACCTGCCGACGGGCTTCATCGTTCTTGCAATCCTTTATCTGCCGCATGATGTTTACGCGGTCGGCAATCATGATGAGAATGACACGCATGTCTTCGGCGAAAGTCAGCAACAAGTTGCGGAAATTCTCGGACTCGATGGTAGGGCTTTTGGAATAAAGTTCGTTTACACGTATCAATCCCCGGATGATGCCTGCCACATCCTCGCCATAGATTTGCTCCACTTCCAGAGCGGTGCAAGTGCCGCAGCGCACGGAGTCGTGCAGCATGAGCCCCAGGATAGAAGCACGCTTCATTCCGATTTCTTCCGCTACAATGACAGCCGTCTGCATATCTTTGATGACGGGATTCAAACCGAATATATCACGCTGGATACGGTTGTTCTGTATAGTATTGACAAGATGTGTTTTCAGCTTTTTGCAGTCCCCCTTCTGGAGGGTTTCTCCGGAAAGTTGCAACAGTTTGCGGTAGAGCGAGAAGAGTAAATCTTTCTCTTTGATAGTGAAAAATTCATCAGTTTCCATAATCGTCCGTATTTTATGCTTCAAAGGTAAGTTTTTTCTTCATTTTCTTGACGGCAGTTCTGCTTTTTTTGTATTTTTGGGCATGAATTAATAAAACAAGATATTATGATAACACCGCAAGACAAAGAGTTGCTCGAAAATAAAGGCATCTCCGAAGAACAAATAGCCGAACAGTTGGCTTGTTTCGAAAAAGGTTTTCCATACTTGAAGCTGTCTGCCGCCGCTTCTGTAGAAAAGGGTATAATGGCTCCGGATACGGATGAACAGAAGAAATACCTGGATGCCTGGGAGGCATATACACAAACCGATAAAGTGGTGGTGAAGTTTGTGCCTGCTTCGGGTGCTGCCAGCCGTATGTTCAAGAACTTGTTTGAATTTCTCGGGGCAGACTATGACACTCCCCAGACAAACTTTGAAAAGACTTTCTTTGAGAAAATAGAGAAGTTTGCCTTCTATGATGACTTGAATACCGCTTGCCAGAGGACTGCCGGAAAGGATATACCGACTTTGGTTGCCGCTGGAAACTACAAGGCGGTTGTTGCTGCCTTACTCGAAGGGGCCGGACTGAACTATGGTGCTCTGCCCAAAGGATTGCTTAAGTTCCATAAGTATGAAGACGGTAGCCGCACGCCGCTGGAAGAGCACTTGGTAGAAGGAGCATTGTATGCTGCCAATAAGAACGGTAAGGTGAATGTGCATTTCACGGTTTCGCCCGAACATCGTGCCTTGTTCAAGGCTTTGGTAGACGAAAAGGCTGCCGCTTATGCTAAGAAGTATGGGGTGGATTATAACATCTCTTTTTCGGAACAGAAGCCGAGCACCGATACCATTGCCGCCGATATGGAAAACAAACCCTTCCGCGACAATGGCAAATTGTTGTTCCGTCCCGGCGGTCATGGCGCCTTGATTGAAAACTTGAATGACCTTGATGCGGATATTATCTTCATAAAGAATATAGACAATGTGGTACCCGACAAGCTGAAAGGTGACACCGTATTATATAAGAAACTGATTGCCGGTGTGCTGGTAGCGTTACAGCAGAGAGCGTTTGCTTATCTGCAGTTGCTTGACAGCGGGAAGTATACACACGAGCAAATTCTTGAAGTTCTGCAATTCCTGCAGAAACAACTCTATTGCAAGAATCCGGAGACAAAGAATCTGGAAGATGCCGAGTTGGTTATATATCTGAAAGAGAAGCTGAACCGTCCGATGCGTGTTTGCGGTATGGTGAAGAACGTAGGCGAACCGGGCGGAGGTCCGTTCTTGGCATACAACAGTGACGGTACTATCTCTCTGCAGATTCTGGAAAGTTCGCAGATTGATATGGACGACCCGGAAAAGAAGGAAATGTTTGAAAAAGGTACCCATTTCAATCCGGTGGATTTGGTTTGCGCCGTACGTGACTATAAAGGACATAAGTTCAATCTTGTGAAGTATGTGGATAAAGCGACAGGCTTCATCTCTTATAAGTCCAAGAACGGCAAGGACCTGAAGGCGCTTGAACTTCCCGGTTTGTGGAACGGGGCCATGAGTGATTGGAACACAGTATTTGTAGAAGTGCCTCTGACTACATTCAATCCGGTAAAGACGGTGAATGACTTGTTGAGAGAACAACACCAATAAGAGGATTTACTATTAGACGATTTACGATGTACGATTGGGATTGCTTTGGCTTGTGGCGGTTTATTGTCTAAAGTAATTCTAATCGTACATCGTACGTCGTCAAATCGTAAATATATAAAATTGTAAATAAAAGAATTGATGAAAAAGATTTTATTGTTAGGTTCCGGTGAGTTGGGCAAGGAGTTTGTTATTTCCGCCCAACGTAAGGGCCAGTATATCATTGCTTGCGACTCGTATGCCGGAGCGCCTGCCATGCAAGTGGCAGATGAATGTGAGGTATTCAGCATGCTCGATGGAGATGCTTTGGAACGTGTAGTACGCAAACACCAGCCGGATATTATTGTTCCGGAAATTGAGGCTATCCGTACAGAACGTCTGTATGATTTCGAGAAAGAAGGCATTCAGGTAGTGCCCAGTGCACGCGCCGTGAACTTTACCATGAACCGTAAAGCCATACGTGACCTTGCAGCTAAAGAGCTGGGATTGAAGACTGCTAAATATTTTTATGCCAAATCTTTGGATGAACTGAAAGCTGCTGCTGAAAAGATAGGTTTCCCGTGTGTGGTGAAACCGCTGATGTCCTCTTCCGGTAAAGGCCAGTCTCTCGTAAAGAGTGCCGACGAACTGGAGCATGCCTGGGAGTATGGCTGTAATGGTAGCCGTGGAGACATCAAAGAACTTATCATTGAAGAGTTCATCAAGTTCGACAGTGAGATAACACTGCTCACCGTAACACAGAAGAATGGTCCGACCTTGTTCTGCCCGCCTATCGGCCATGTACAGAAGGGTGGGGACTATCGTGAAAGCTTCCAGCCTGCCCATATTGACCCTGCCCATCTAAGGGAGGCGCAGGATATGGCAGAGAAAGTGACCCGTGCCTTGACCGGTGCCGGATTGTGGGGAGTGGAATTCTTTCTCAGCCATGAGAACGGTGTCTATTTCTCCGAACTCTCTCCACGTCCGCACGATACGGGTATGGTAACCCTGGCCGGAACCCAGAATCTGAATGAGTTTGAATTGCACTGTCGTGCGGTGCTTGGTCTGCCTATCCCTGGCATCAAGCAGGAGCGTATAGGAGCCAGTGCTGTCATCCTTTCTCCGATAGCCAGTCAGGAACGTCCCAATTATCGTGGCATGGAAGAGGTTACGAAAGAAGAGGATACTTATCTGCGTATTTTTGGTAAGCCTACTACCCGCGTAAACCGCCGTATGGGTGTAGTGCTGTGTTATGCACCTCTTGACAGTGATCTTGACACGCTGCGCGACAAAGCGAAGCGTATTGCTGATAGGGTAGAGGTATATTAATGATTAGTGATGAATGATTGGTGATTTGTTGATGAATGGATACCATCAACAAATCACCAATCGTCAGTATTAATCATTGAAAAAGAGTCCGGGATAAATCTCTCCTCCAAGTTCTGTTACATCGAGGCTTTGTAATAGTTTTCCATCCGGAGCATAGAACAGTTGGAATTCTTCATCGGAATTGTATTGTTCCACCTCAATTATTATCACTGTGGGATGTTTGGGAAAGGTGATGATTCTTATATCCCTTAATCTCATGCCGGTCATTGTACTGCTCATGAATGCTTCTGCCACGGGAGCCGGCACTTTTTCCAGTGACTCTACATCCGTTTCAGTCATAACCCACTCCGCTTGTTTATTGAACCAGACATCAATTTCCTGACCGTCTGCAATAAATTCTGCCACGTAGCAACCGGCCATTTGCTCCCATTCCACATCCGTTGCTTGAGGATAGAGCTTTAGAAAAGCTGTTTGTATATTTGCAGGAAGACGCCCTTCCGCAAAGGCGGACACTGACAACAAGATAAGTAGTCCTGCCAGAATACCGAATTTTAATTTTTTCATAATCAAGGTTGTTTTGAGTTTTCTGTAAGAACAACCTTGTTGTGTTTTTGTTTCCGGGAATCAGTACGTTGTGTCGATGTACTTTTAAATATCAGTGAACCGGCCTTTGTATACAAAAGCTTTTTCTCCGAAATCCACTTCCGGCAGTACGGCACCTTCCTTGAATAATCCGTAAACAGATGACCCCGAACCACTCATGGAGGCATATACAGCTCCTTGCCGATACATCTCTTCCTTGATTTCTCCGATAGTGGGAAATTGGGGGAATACGCTTTCTTCAAAGTCATTGACCATTCGTCCGTTCCATTCTTCTACGGGAAGTTGGGCAATTTCTTTCAGGGACATTTCCGGATGATGCGGTTTTATTTTTGCAAAGGCATCCCGTGTAGAGACGAAAATGTCCGGCTTCACCAACCATATCCGGTATCCTTTCAGTGAGAGGGGAAGGGGAGAAAAGATATTTCCGATACCTTCTGCGTAAGTCGGACGGTTTCTGATGAAGAAGGCACAATCGGCCCCCAGCTTGGCGGCATACGTTTCCAAAGTGTCATCCGGCAGTCCGAGTTCAAACTTATTATTCAGAAGCTTCAGCATGAAGGCTGCATCGGCCGAACCGCCACCCAGTCCGGCTCCCGAGGGGATATGCTTGAAGAGATGGATGTCTACCGGAGGAAGGTTGAACCGGTCGTCCAGCAACTTGTAGGCTTTCACTACCAGATTGTTTTCCGCTTCTCCCTCAATCTCCAGGCCTGCTTGATGCAGACGGAACTTTCCTTTTCCTTCGTTCAAGATATTTATTTCCAAAGCATCTTCTATGGGAACCGGATAGAAAATGGTTTCCAGATTATGGTATCCGTCCGGACGCTTCTCTGTGATATTCAGTCCCAGGTTTATTTTGGCATTTGGAAAAGTCAGCATGGCGTTGAAAATTAAGAATTAATAATTTAAAATTAAAAGGAGAAGCTATTGGAGTGCAGCTTCCGAAGACAAAGTTAGTGATTTCTGTTCATAGTAGATTGAAAACTTAGCAATGATTTATTTACCGCTTATAAATAAATTCGCTTATCTTTGCTTCCCCTTTCTAAAAGGGAAGTTCATTTAATTTTTAATTTTCAATTTTTAATTCTTAAAGTGGCAGAACAAAGAAGAACATCCCGTACTCCGAAAGGAAAGGCACCACAGCCCGTAACAGACTACGGACGTATCCAGCCGCAAGCGCCGGAGCTGGAAGAAGCAGTCTTGGGAGCCTTGATGATTGAGAAGGACGCTTATTCGCTGGTAAGTGAAATTCTTCGTCCGGAGTCATTCTATGAGCATAGACATCAGTTGATATATTCCGCTATTACCGATTTGGCTGTAAATCAGAAGCCGGTCGACATCCTCACCGTGAAGGAGCAGCTTTCCAAGCGGGGAGAACTGGAGGAAGTGGGCGGACCGTTCTATATTACCCAACTCAGCAGTAAGGTGGCATCTTCTGCGCACATCGAATATCATGCCCGTATCATTGCACAGAAAGCATTAGCACGTGAACTGATAACTTTTACCAGCAATATCCAGAGCAAGGCTTTCGACGAGACGCTGGACGTGGACGATTTGATGCAGGAGGCCGAAGGAAAGCTGTTCGAGATTTCCCAGCAGAACATGAAGAAGGATTATACGCAGATTAATCCGGTTATTCAGGAGGCGTATGAGATGCTTCAGAAGGCGGCGGCTCGGACGGATGGTTTAAGTGGTTTGGAGAGTGGTTTTCACGCACTGGACAAGATGACTTCGGGCTGGCAGAACTCCGACCTTGTGATTATTGCTGCTCGTCCCGCCATGGGTAAAACAGCATTCGTGCTTTCAATGGCTAAGAATATGGCAGTCAATGCAAAAATTCCGGTAGCATTGTTCTCGCTTGAAATGGCGAACGTGCAGTTGGTCAATCGTTTGATTGTCAATGTGTGCGAAATACCGGGCGAGAAAATTAAGAGTGGGCAGTTGGCTCCATACGAATGGGGGCAGTTGGACTATAAGATTAAGGAATTGTATGACGCTCCGTTGTATGTCGATGATACCCCTTCTCTTTCGGTTTTCGAATTGAGAACGAAGGCAAGGCGCTTGGTACGTGAACATGGAGTAAAAATAATTATCATTGACTACTTGCAGTTGATGAATGCGAGCGGTATGTCGTTTGGCAGCCGCCAGGAAGAGGTTAGTACTATTTCACGTTCGTTGAAAGGCTTGGCAAAGGAGCTGAACATTCCGATTATTGCCCTGAGTCAGTTGAATCGTGGTGTGGAGAGCCGTGAAGGTATTGACGGAAAGCGTCCGCAGTTGAGTGACTTGCGTGAATCCGGGGCCATCGAGCAGGATGCCGATATGGTGTGCTTTATCCATCGCCCCGAATATTATAAGATATTTCAGGATGAAAAAGGAAACGACCTGCATGGTATGGCTGAAATCATTATTGCCAAGCATCGTAACGGTGCTGTGGGCGATGTGTTGTTGCGTTTCCGCGGTGAGTTCGCCCGTTTCCAGAATCCGGATGATGAAATGATTATACCGTTGCCGGGAGAAGAACCGGGAATTATCCGTTCCAAAATGAATGGCGGTGGAAGCAGTGTACCGCCTCCGCCTCCTGATGCTGCACCTGCCGATAATAATCCGTTCGGAGCACCCATTCCCGAAGGACCTTTACCGTTTTAATCCTTATCCTGTCATTCTTCACTTTGTTCAGAATAACAAAAATGAGAACACTTCACTTTGTTGACAAAAACGATAAGGCTGCACTAGTGAATGACAAGAATGATAATACGAACGGAGTTCTCGGACAGAATCTCCCCCACCAAGTCAGTTATTCCCGTTTCCCATTCATCCTTACATTTTAATCAAAATATGCAGACTATCAGCCTGTTAAGAATGACAGAATATCCTCTCATCTTCGTTTCAGCCGTGCTTGTCAAGCCCTTTCAAATCTGTCTCCGGCGATTCCCTTTTTTACGAATGAAAGGGGGCTGAAAGGGTGATGATGAGGTGTCCACTCACTGCCGGAACCCCATCAACAGAGTGTTTCAACGGCTAATGAAAGGAGAGAGGAAGAAACGATTCGACTGATACGGAAACTTTATAATAATAAAAATTCAGCCATTTTTAAACAAGCTCTAAATCTTATCTATCACAAGAAACATTCACACCAATGCTTAAAGCGTATTACTCCATCTTCTCCATAACGCGAAATGCTTTTCAACGCCTTTTCTACGCTTTTCTCTCTATCAAGATGCGTTTTTGAAAAGAATTTATCTGCAAAACAAATAACCTGTTCTTCCATCGAAACAGGAACCATATCACGATGCGGAATCGGTAAATCCTGCTCTATGATGCTTTGTAATGACATTCCGGCCCCGGTGTGACGCTCGCAAACCAATGCATGGCGGGGATACCCTTCTTTCATCAGCAGTTCGGAACCTAAATAGCCGTGACAAATATATGGATGAGTGCCAAAACACTGAATGCCGGAAGCGTCGGT
>OMDO01001191.1_pt1 | contig 12710 bp, 10 predicted proteins | sample 1674051 | NCBI WGS metagenome assembly OMDO01 (sample SAMEA103958138, study PRJEB25191) | human gut metagenome | biome: human-associated habitat [ENVO:00009003]; feature: intestine environment [ENVO:2100002]; material: feces | place: Germany | collected 2013/2015 | reverse complement strand
ATCATCTTCCCCAGCTACGATGTGCGCTTCATTGCCGTCAACGACGGCGTGGACAGTCAGCGTGGGGACGGCGATGGATTCACCGCAATCCGTAACCTATTCAACGAATGGTATCCACGGGACACCAGCAAAAAAGTCCGGGTCGTATTCCGTCAGAAAGGCACCAGCGGCAAGCATCTGGGAAAGCCGCCCTATGGCTATCGCACTGACCCAGCCGATAAAGACCATTGGATCATTGACGAGGATGCCGCCCCAGTAGTCAAGCGCATCTTTGACTTAGCGATTGACGGCAAAGGCCCGGAACAGATCGCCCGTATACTGGAGCAGGATAAGGTGTTGACTACCAAGGCGCTGTATGCCAAACAGTCGGAAAACCATCCCGATCCGAAAAAACGCAAGAAGATGCCGGATCGCCCTTATCATTGGATTGGTCAATCGGTTGTGGGTATTCTGGAACGGATGGAGTATACCGGCTGTACCTGCAATTTCAAAACCTATTCCAAGTCCTATAAGCTGAAGAAGCGGATTCCGAATGCCATCGAGGATATGTGTATCTTCCCTGATACGCAGGAAGCAATCGTTTCTCAGGCTCAGTGGGACAGGGTGCAGGAGCTGCGAAAAAACAAACGCCGTCCCACAAAAGCGGAACGGCAAGGATTGTTCTCCGGGCTTCTGTTCTGTCCCGATTGCGGGAATAAGCTGCACTTTGCTACCTGTAAGAACTTTGACGGCAAGCAAGACCACTATGTATGCTCCAGCTACAAAAGCGGTCGAGGCACCTGTTCTGCACACTATATCCGGGAAGATGTGCTGCGGGAGCTGGTGCTGGAACGGATTCAGGCGGTCAATGCGTATATCCGCAGCGATGTGGAGGGCTTTCAGGAGGAATGGCTGCATTACCGCCGCGCCGATCAGGAACGGGACATCCGGGAAGATCGGAAGCGCATGGAGCAGGCAAAAAAGCGCCTTGCCACCCTCGATGTGGTCATGTCCCGGCTCTATGAGGACTACGCCCTCGGTGAGATCAGCAAGGAAAAGTACAAGAAGATGACTTCTGATTATGAAGCGGAGCAGGAACGGTTAAAGCTCGAAATTGAAACAACGGAAGAATGGGTTGAACAGCGGCAGGCGATGGGCGACGATCTGGACGCTTTCATTGCGCTGACGAAAAAGTATGTGGATGTCACGGAGCTGACGCAGACGATTGTCAACGAGTATATCAGGAAGATCATCATTCACGCACCGGATAAGTCTGGCGGCAAGCGCAGACAGAAGGTGGAGATCATCTTTAATTTTGTTGACGAGGTGGAGATCCCCGTGCTGGCAGAACCCATGATTGCAGAATCTACCCTTGGACGCAGAAAAACGGCGTGACCTTCACGGTCACACCGTTCTCTGCCCCAACCGCAAGACTTATAGTTCCTTACGACTATTAAGCCTTGCGGTTTCAGGACTTTTTTGTCATAACCCAACACTATAGATTTTTTGAAATTTGCTTTTAAAAAACGTCGTATGACAGCAAGAAAAACTTGATGCACAGAACTCACTTGTCTTTTGATTCTTCAGTTGTGTCAGAGACTGCTCCTTCCAGCAGATCTGTCACTACCTGATTAAGCTGTGCGGCATTCTTAGCAGTAATGACCGGCGTGTCTGACTGGGACTCAATGTCTTTTCTGGTTCGTCCAGCCACCTGACCGCCCGCCTTGGCAACTGCCAAATTCTCTTGGAAGGTCGTTGGTTTGCGATCTCTTGAAAACTGAGTGGTAGTGGCCTCCGCCAGCATATTCAGTACCAGTTCCAGCGTAGTCATGTTATCACGAAGGTTTTCCTTTTTCAAGCCCTTCAGATTTTTGTACTGCCGGGTGGACATGCCAGACCAGGCTCGGGAAATCTCGTCCGTGAGGATGGCGTACTCTACGCCTTTCTGCACACCGCGGGCATCCCATTCATCCGTCAGTTCTTTACGGACCTGGATGGCCTGCAGCCGCTGATTGATCCACTCACGGCTGTAACCCTTCTTGAGATAGGTTTCCAGAGCGCGGTCAATGGTCAGCTCCGGGTCGATGGTCTCCTCGATACGCTCTCGACCGATCTGTGCCAGCCACAACTTGAACGGTTCTGCCTTCGGGGAAGGAATAGACTGGATGATTCGGAGAAGCTGCTCGGTATCGGCTACATCAGTCAATCGTTTTTTGCCATCCGAAGCGGTCATTTTCAACTGGTTACAAGCTGTAACCGCTTCATTTCCCTCATCCTTCAGGCGCTTTTTCGTTACCTTCCAGTAGTTACGAGCTGCCTGATAATCTGGCTGATCAGTCAGCACAGCTACCACATCGACGATGGAAAAGTACCATTCTTCCTTTTCCTCATCCCATGCGGTGCGAATACGCTTGTCTTCGAACAGTTGGATATTATCATTTTGTGCCATTTGAATCACCTCATTCTGCAGTCAATTCTCTCAGAAGCCCCTGGCAGCCATCCAGCACATCCTGCCAGGCCGCCTCGAAATCCTCGGTGTACCATGGGTCCGCCACATTGCCGGGATGGGCGGTGTGATCCATCAGGAGGGACATCTTGCCGACATAGTCGCCGCCGCAGATACGGTACATATCCCGGAGGTTGGCCTGGTCCATGCCGATCAGGAGATCGTATTCGTCGTAATCCCGATTTGTCAACTGCCGTGCGGCATGGCCTTCGCAGGAGATCCCATGCTCGGCCAGCTTGCGCCGTGCCGGAGGATAGACTGGGTTGCCGATCTCCTCCCGACTGGTAGCCGCTGATTCGATATGAAATTGCGATGCCAGTCCCGCCTTTTTTACCAAGTCCTTCATCACGAACTCGGCCATGGGGCTGCGGCAGATATTGCCATGACAGATAAACAGGATCCTCTTCATACTGCGTTCTCTCCGAAATCTCATCGTTGCCCTCATTATACCACACATCGACCTTTTCGTCGAGAACACTTTCCAGATACGCAGAATCCTCGATCATTCGCAGAAGCTCCGCCTTGGATAGATTCCGTGCTGTAGCCTGCCGGATGTACCAGCGGCGCTCCTCTGCGGGCAGCTCTGCCTCCATGATCACAATGTTCTGTGTCCAATTCAAGTGAAGCGCTTCGCCAAGCAGTTCCGGCGTGCCGCTGTACAACTGCCAGAAATCCCGCATCCGGCGCACATTGCGCGGAGAGAAGCCGGTCATATCCGGGTATTGTTCTTTTATGAACTCCGCAGCAGCTACCGCTGCACCCTTTTCCGAGTGGGCACAGACGGCCTTGCCGATTTCGCAGTACAGCTCCATCTGCGGCAGATCTGCTTTCATGACAGATTCCAGTGTGGCAAACATTGTGCTGTAGTCCACAGCCTTTCGGATATTCATAGTTTCTCCTCTCCGGCGCACAGCGCCTGATTCAACGCTCAAAGCAGAGAAAAGCACGGTAACATCGCCGTGTTTTTCTCTGCCTTGACCTGTTTCAGATAACTTGTATGATCTGCTCCCAGAGCAGTATGTGCTTTTCATCAATGGCCCGGTTGTCGTGGTAATGGCCGAACAGCCAGTAGTGATAATGTGCTCTCTCCTTGACCTCCTGCAGGAAATCTGTGAGCGGGTCTGCCTCATTGTGGCGGTTTTCCATGAGAGCAATGCTGGTGGGAGCGCAGTGCGTGATAACATAGTCCACCGCCCAATCGACCTTGGCCAGATTTTTCCGTGCTTCAGCGTACTCCTCCTCAGAAGGCATCTCCTGCGCCCACCACGAAATGTGATTGATGCGATACCTCGCTCGGGGCTTTCTCTGCAGCATCAGGAGCTTTCGCTCAAAATCCGGAGCACCCGGTTCCAGAATGCCGTCCTCCGTATCATGGCTTTTTGCTCCGCCCATGGTGAAGAAGTGATAGCCTTCCAGCTCGAAGACCTGTCCACGCATCAGGTGCAGGACATGAGAGCGAATGCGGTGTACCTTGCCGCCGTGCCAGTCTTTCACCGGATATCGTTCCAGTGCGTCGTAGTTCTCATGATTCCCGCAGACGAAGGCCAGCGTGAACGGAAGACTTTCCAGCCAGTCCAATGCAGCCTCGTCACGGCCGTCTCCAAACCACACACCACCAAAGTCTCCGGCACAAATCACGATGTCCCGCTTTGTCATTTGTGCCTGCTCCGGGAAATATTCCGGCTTGAAGCGTTCAAAGTTTCCGTGGCAATCACCGGTTACAAAAATCATCTTTCCACCTTCTTTCAGTACATAATTTTCTGGCAAATCTCAATGCCACCCTTCAGGGTGACTGCGACCTCATCCTTAGATAGGATTTTTACTGTCTCCACCAGTTGGCGAACGGCGCTCTCGTCCCACTCTGTAATGTAGGGCGATGCGTTTTCCAATGTCTGTGCGGCATCCATGATGCGCTGATTGGCTTTTGCCTGTTCGTTGTTATTCGCGAGGATCACGGACCGTTTTTCCTTCAGGAAAGTCTGCTCGTCCAGTATTTCTTTGAACTGACCGCCATAGGCAGCAGGATCATCCGTGGCTTTTTCCAGCAGTGTTTGGAACTGCTGCTCCAGTTCTCTCAGCCTGCGTTCAATATCTCCAAGGCTCATCGTACCACCGGGGAATGGGATGATCTCCGTTTCCATGGCATCCGTGATCTGCCGAATCAAGCTATTCTTGTCGGCCATGGCTGTGTTCAGGGCTGCGAGAATTGCCTGCTGGAGCGGCGCTTCATCCAGTGTGGGCGAATTGTGGCAGTATTTCTTGCCGTAATCCAATCGGCTCACACAGCGCCACACGACTCGTTTTTCACCGTTTCGCGTCCATGTGCAGCGGCGATACAGGGTCCCGCACTCACCGCAGACCAGCCGCTCTGAGAGCGCATACTTGCTGGCGTAGGATGCCATCCCTGTGACTGCGTTTTTAGAAGGACTCTTTGCTGCATTCCGCCGTGCCATCTCCGCCTGTACGGCATCATACTTTTCACGGCTGACAATGCCCTCGTGGTGATTTTCAATGAGGTACATGGGAAGCTGGCCTGTATTCTTGATGGCCTTGCGGTTGATAAAGTCCTGCCGGAAGGTCTTCTGCATCAACACATCACCGCAGTATTTTTCATTCTGCAGGATGCTACGGATGCGGGAAATGGTCCACTCCGGAGAATCCTCGAAGCACTTGACGCCTTGCTGTTCCAGTTCATCTTTGATCATCCGCAGGCTGGCTCCGGTGAGATAGCGCTCATAGAGCCATCGGACGATTTCGGCCTGTTCCGGAATGATCTCCGGCTGACCATCCTCACCTTTGCGGTAGCCGTACAGCTTTTTATACTGGATGCTGACCTTTCCGGCTTCCATGGCGCGGCGCTTACCCCATGTGACATTCGCGGAGATAGATTCACTTTCAGACTGGGCGAAGGCACCGGAGAGGGTGATTCGCAGCTCACTGTCCTCCTCCAGAGAATTGATGTTTTCCTTCTCGAAGATGACTGCGATGCCAAGTTGTTTGAGCGCCCGGATATAGTAGAGGCAGTCCACCGTATTGCGGGAGAAGCGGGAGACCGACTTGGTTAGAATCACATCGATTTTCTTCTGGCGGCAGTGCCGGATCATCCGCATGAAGTCCTCACGCTTCTTGGCCGAGGTTCCGGTGATGCCCTTGTCCGCAAAGATGCCAGCCATCGTCCAGGCGGTGTTGGACATGATCTTGTCGGTATAGTACTCTTTCTGCACCTCATAGCTGTTTGCCTGATCCTCCTCTTTGGTGGAGACTCGGCAGTAAGCTGCCACCCGGAGCTGTCTGCGGGCTTCTGCCTGACGGGTGGCTTCCGGCTTGGCAGGGATCTTAATTACTCTTGGGGCATCCTCTTTCATTGCAGGTCACTCCTTTCTATGATTTGCCCATTTTTTAATCGCAGTTTGACATTTTGGCGGGTCACCAGCACCTCGGATACGGTGCTTTTCAGAAGATCAGCGTTCAGTTCCGCCACACATTCGAAGGCGGAGAAGAGACGCCGGAGACGATTTGTTTCATATTCTTCATTTCCCAGAGCGGCATATTGTTCTGCCGCAAGCCGGAGAATCAGCGTCTTGGCGTTGTCCTCGTCGATTGGCTGCTGCTCCAGAGCATTATCCAGCGCCTCCTGCGTTTTGGAATGTGTGGCTGGCGTAGGACTGCGCTGATGCTGTATGCGGTCTGGGCAATTTGCAAGGCCGTTGAGCAGGTCGGTGACACTTTGCTCCACCTGTTCAGATGGCGGTGTGCCACAGAGCCTGCGCAGCACCTTTTGGGCTTCCGTCTTTTTCGGAAGCTGGGGCTTGTTTGAGCGTTTTTCGTTTGCCGCAATGAGCTGCTCCTCATCTATGAGTTTGGGATATCCTTTCTCCCCGGTATAGCGTGTGTCCGCCAGAATACGGGCGACCATATTTTTGTTCCAGAGGCGTCCCTCGTCATATGGAATATCCTGCTGGCGAAGCGCCTCGGTCAACTCATTCAATGATCCTCCTGCGATGTATCGGCGGAAAACCTCCTGCACAAGTTTCGCCTCTGATTCCTGTATGACGATCTCACCCAGAGACATCTTGTAGCCGAAGGGCTGCTTCCGGTTTCCCATCACCGCACCGTCCTCTCTATGGACTCCCGCAGCTCCAGCCCATTTTTTAGGCAGAAGCGGACGGAGTCGTTGCTCTCTATGATAATTTTTTCAACGAGTTCACCGAACAGTTCCGCGTCAAAGCTGTCGAGGAATTCCGGCCCACCTTCCAGGAGGTCTATCAAGTCTCGTGTTTGCAGGGCGGTCATGTCGCTCTCGGCATCCATCAGCTTTTCTTTTTCCAGCTTGGCCTGCCGGAGCTGCTTGGTCAGCTCATTGGTTTTGGCTATAAAAATGTCAGGATCAACAAGGCCCTGCTGCTTGAGGAAGGCCAATGTCTGATTCTGACTGGATAGATCTGATATTCTTTTATTCTGGGCAACGATGTCAGGACTCCAGAGCATCCTGCGATTGCGGATCAGCTGGAGGTTTGTAAGCATCTGTTCCAGAATGGGGATGCTCTGATGTTTCAGCTTGTAGTATAGGCGGCAGAAGGATGCATGGATCTGAGTCTCATGGATCGGCGTAATCAAGCAATCACCCTTTGTGTCATGGCTTGTACAGCATAGATACCATTTGCCGCGAACATTTTTAAACCGCATCCGTGCTCCACAGATACACCGGATTTGTGAGATAATCTCGCTGTGTACGGGTGCTTTTCCTAAACTGCGTTTTTGCCGTAGGACTTGAGCTCGCTCAAATATCTCTGGAGAAATGATCGCATCGTTGCTCCCTGACACAAAATACATTTCACGCTCACCATGATTGGTTTTCTGTTGCCTCGAGAGCATATCCGGCGTATACCTCTTTTGCAGAAGTGCATTCCCAGCGTAGCGCTCGTTTTGCAGAATGTAATCTACAGCTTTATAATTCCATACTCGCTCAGTCAGACAGCTGGCATTTAGGCTGTCTGCAATTTCTTGAGGATTTTTACCGGATAAATACTCATGGAAAATTCTTTGGACAATGTCTGTTTCCGGTTCATATACTTTGAGCTTTCTGCCATCAAGCCGAAACCCCCACGGGGCTTTACATGTATTGAATTCGCCGCTTTCCATCCTGCGCTGATAGCTCCATCGCATATTACCTGAGATGGACTCGCTCTCTTTTTGGGCGAAGGCAGCGTAGATGGCGGTGATGAGTTCGCTGCTCACATTGACAGTATCGATACCTTCACGCTCGAATCGGACATTGACACCCAGTTCCTTTAGCTCACGGATGTTCTGGAGGCAGTCCTTGGTGTTACGGGCAAAGCGTGAGATAGACTTGACAAGGATCTGGTCGATCAGGCCGCGGCGGCAGTCCGCCATCATTCGCTGGAAGTCATCCCTCTTGGCCACCGAAGTTCCTGTGATTCCCTCGTCCGCATAGATGTCAACCATGCGCCATTCGGCCTTGCCAGAGATCAGCTCCGTGTAGTAGCGGTTCTGAGCGGCAAAGGAATTGAGTTGATCCTCGGAGTCTGAGCTGACACGAGTGTAGGCAGCGACCCGCAGCCGCACATTTTGAGGCCGCTCCGCAGGCTCGATCTTTATAACACGGGACTGTTTTTCTGCAAGTGCCGTCGCTCCGTCTACCAGCCGCTTTTCATCCATATCCGCTCACCTCCTTTTTTGCAACACAAACACTACCACAACAGCGTCCGAATAGCTACTGAAAGATGAAGAAAATCAGAGAAAAAACATGACTTCAACACCGTTATCCGCAGCGATCCGTGCGGCAATTTTTCTCAGTTCTTTTTCGGTGAAAATACCGCATTCCCGGAGTTTTCTGAGCAGGATCACGATTCCATAGAAGTTGATATTGGGGTTCATAGTTACGCTCCTCCCTGTATCTGACCATCTCTGCGGCACAAGCATGGGAACCGTCCGAGGAAGGGATCAATTGGAGGCGATAGTTGGACCGACGAACAAAGGAGAAAGGAATCGAATGCAAAAATATAGGAGGGGGTGGACAGTTCCCATGCTTCTGCCGCAAGAGTGTGGTCACTCCGGTGATGGAAGCAAATGATTCCATCACCGGAGTGGCCAGAACTTTACGGTTTTGTTTGCCTGTATTCGACACTACTTCCCCAGGCGGGGCGGCAACTTGAACTGTGCTGGCGCACATCACGGGACTCTCACCCCTCCGGGGAACGCCCGGAGCTGCGTACAGGAGTATCATTGTGGGCTGACGGGATCATGGCGGGAACAGCTTGCCAAAGCTGTCTTGGCCTGAGTGGGTATCGCTCTGCACCTTATTTGGCCGTCCTTTGATGCGGAGATGCTCCGCACAGGTGGTCTTCGCGCACTCGGCCTGACGCTGGCTCCGTCAGCTAATGTATTCAAGTTGCCGGATATGACCGCCTGAGACGGTGTTTATCAAGGTTCATAGCAGGGAGAAAAATTATCCCTTCACCTATCGCGGCGAAAACGGGGTTTTGCACACCCTGTTTCCACAAGAAATTTAAACATTTTTTCTTTTGCGGCCTGAATAGACTTCCAAACTGCATTCCGATATGCGCATTCTTCTTTCGCAATAAGGCGGACTGGCTTACCTTCGACACAATACTTCCACAACCGCCTGCGCTGAGTCTCTGTAAGATGGCTGCTGAGACCTTGCCTGAGAAGTCGCACCAGTACAGCGGCTTCGTCAGCAGAAATCTGCTCCATATACTCATCTTCAATAGATACTACGGCGGTAGCTTCTTCAGAAAGGACTTCCAGCGAGATTGAGTTATCTGACTGCTTATGGTCTGCGTTTTCCTCTTTCCTCAAATCGCTGTCCGACCAGTCTTTCCAACGCCGGAACTCAGCTGCACAGGCAAAATCATCGCAGGTCAGTCGAATTAAATTACCGTCAGCATCCGTATAGACGATGGCGTTGGGATCTTTCTTATTGAGAGCATAGATGCTCTTTCGATTAAACATATTGGTCCTCCGTTTTTCGAGATTTTGTGGTGAAGCAAATCTCGAAAACGGAGGGCCACGGCAGCGTGGCAAAGGCGTCCCAAAATGCAAAAAAGCTCCCGGAGCGCAATGGCTCCGGGAGCAGGACGCAATATTAGAATGATGGGCTGTCTGCGGCGCGGGAGGGCCGTACAAATCCGGGCGCAGGCGGGCCGTACAGATCCGTACACAAGGGGCGCAAACCGGCCTTGTGGTGACCAACGGCGTAATATCGTCTCCTGTACAGCAAAAAAATCACCCGCCCGCATCATCTATCGGACGCATCCGATAACCAATGATAACGGGCGGGCAACCTCAGCCGTGACCTGCTGCGCAGCCTCCTGTACGACCTCCTCCGTAACCTCTGGAGCAACCTACTGCGTAACCTCTGCTACAACCTCTGGAGCAACCTACTGTGTAACCTCTGCTACAACCTCCGGAGCGACCTTAAGCCGCTCTCATTTTATGTGCAAATACTTCTTGATGACCTCGGCATGCTCTAACGCCAGATAGGGCTTTGCCGCCGTATAGTAGGTCTGCGCCATAGAGAGATTTCCTTGGAATCCCATGGCGAGGATCGCATACATGTTCAGTTCGCTATCCTTCGGATCGAAGCGCAGAGCATCAATGGCCGTCTTTTGCGCCAGAATATAATCCTTGCACTCCATCTTCAGCCGGACATATCCCTTGGTGATCTGCAGGTACAGGGACTGATAGTACATGGACAACTGCATCAGCCACAGCTCATGTTCACATCTTGGGAGTAACTGTCCTTTATACATATCGACTGCGCTGTGGTAGAGGGAATGCCGCATATCCGGGTTTTCTTCTGTTTTCAACTGAATGCAGGCATCCTCAAAGCGGTCGAAATCCGTATGGATATTGAAGTTGGGATTGATCTGGAATGTACCATTCTTCCCGATGACCAGCTTGTCGAGCCCGATGACGGAAAGAGTACGCCGCAGGCGGTAAACGATATTATTGACGACCTTATATGGCGAATCGAGTTCGTCGTATGGACAGATGATCTCTGCCAGTGTGTCAACCGAGAAATTCTTTTTGTGGTTCAGAATGAGATATGCCAGAAGCAGGTAGCACTGATCCGCTTTAATATCTTCTCCGGTCAATGTCCCTTTGGAGCTGATGATCTCCATGCCGCCAAAGAAAATGACATGGATGTCCTCCGGATTGTATTTGGAGGCCTTTGTTGCTGCCAACAGGGACTGCTGCTGTTTGATTTCGTTGAGCTCCACAACCACTGCATAGGAAGCGATGAATAGGAAAACCGGGTCATCCGTGTAGCGGGTCGGATCGTCCACGGCAATGAATCCCTGATTGATCCGTTTGGAGAATGGTGCCGCCAGCAGTGTAGTCACCCCATACTCCCGAAAGAAGGCTGCCTCATCTGGATAGACTTTCTCTAATCTCTGCAAGTCAGAAATCACGACCGGTTTATTGGCCCGAAGTGCTTTCCTCCATCTCGGGAACTTCTCCATGGGCAGGCACTGGAGCATATCTCTCTGCGCCGACACACCATCTTTGCACCATTCATAGGTAATAACGCCGATTCCAAGATCCCAGTCAGCTTCCACCACAGAGGCTCTTGATGCGCCATAAAACTCAGCCGCACCCTTCAGAAGGCCACTGATGATAGCGTCTGAATCCTCGGTGTTTCGCAGACTGGCCTCCAACACGCTCATTCCACGATGAAATGCACTGCATTCAACAAGCGGTGTGGTTTCCTGCATGATTTCGTTGCTCATGGATACGCCTCCTTTGATTGGTAAAAAAATACAGAGACTGTCCAATGTAACTCGGGCAGCCTCTGCTGTGAGCCGCACAGTATGGCTGAGCGGTTATGTACTATACGATTGTCTTGATGAATGCGGCAAGCGCCTCGCGCTGATCCTTCTTGAGAGCCGCAACACTATTATCTAATTCACTCTTGGCGTTAGGTGAATTTGCCGTATCGTTCTCCGTAAAGAACTGCGCCAGTGTGATTCCGCAAGCGTCACAAATCGCATTTACCGTTGGCAGGGACGGTTGGTTATTTCTCTTGAAGATATTGCTGATCGTTGTCTGCGACAGGCAGATTCCTGCGCTAATCGATAAATAGTCCATCCACGCTCGGCCATCAGCTGCCGGATTCGGTTTTGTGCATTGAACATATATACCACCTACTATGTTATTAGTTTACGCCTCATTTGATTATCCTTGTAGAACTCATCAGTATGGTATATGGCAATCAAATGATGTGTACTTTGTGGTGATATACTATGCAATTCCGGCGTATTACCCAGAGTTAGAACTGCAAATTGTTTTTCTCTCAGGCTTCAATGCAAATCACCTCTATAAAGCAAAATCCCGCAAGGCATGGATTATACACCGATGCCTTGCGGTTTCTCTGTACTTACAAATGTGTTATTTCAGGGAATGGTCACTCACGGGTCAGCCGACGAATATTGCCGATGATGAGCATTAAGTCATCGTCATTCAGCTTTCGCAATTCTTCAATGGCCGTTTGCAGGAGTGCAGGATTTTCTTCGGATTCATCGAAAAATTGGCTTGGTGTAATATCAAAATAGTTACAGATTTGAAGAAACTCTGCCATAGGCGGCAACGATTTGCCAGAGGATATGTTATAAACATAGCTTCTGCTATGCCCGAGATCATAACTCATTTGATATTCAGAGACACCCTTTTTTAATCTCAGCTGAGTAATTCGATCACGCACGAATTGTGTGTCCATATGATATTCACCACCTATCTTATGATTATTTTAGGTGATGACCGAAGAAAAATAACCCACGATTTTACGCCGTTTGCCTTGAAAGCATACAAGAGTTTATGCTGTAATACAGAAAATTATGTTTTTTGCTCTGCGATTCAAGTCATTTATCGAATTGTGCTTGTTTATAGCGTATCAAAAATGTTTTAACCCGCATTGCATTGCAACAAAAAAACGAGTGCCACGGGCACTCGTTCAGGCGTCGCTTTTTTTCGTGAAGTATCTAACTTGAGGATAGCTCACTTGTTGCATTCAACTCCGACTATCAGCCAGCATCTATATGAGGGCAGAAATTGCAGCGGCTTTTGAAAAGAATATTGCTTTTTCCTTTCCAAAGTGCTATAATCGGTATATACCGAAAACAAAGGAGGAAAGCGTCCATGCCAAGACCGCCACGGTGCCGTCGGATTTGTGGCGCACCACAAG
>OMDO01001173.1_pt1 | contig 12888 bp, 6 predicted proteins | sample 1674051 | NCBI WGS metagenome assembly OMDO01 (sample SAMEA103958138, study PRJEB25191) | human gut metagenome | biome: human-associated habitat [ENVO:00009003]; feature: intestine environment [ENVO:2100002]; material: feces | place: Germany | collected 2013/2015 | reverse complement strand
CTGCCGTCCGTCAAATCAAGAGAAAACAATTTTTATTACGGGCACAAACAGAACCGTTTCTGGAAAGTGCTTGCAACACTTTTAAAGGAGCCGGTCCCGGAGACAATTGAGGAGAAAAAAGTCATGCTGCTTGCCCACCGGATTGCCCTGTGGGATGTGATCCAAAGTTGTGACATCAAAGGCTCGAGCGACAGCAGTATTAAAAATGTACAGCCAACGGACATTGGCATGATTCTGGAAAAAACGAACGTGACACAGATTTATGCAAACGGAAACAAGGCAGGGCAGCTTTATAAAAGGTACCAGTTTCCGGTTACTGGAATCGAAGCGACAGTGCTTCCGTCCACAAGCCCCGCCAATGCCGCATGGTCGCTCGCGCGGTTGTGTGAGGCATGGAAGACGATTCTTCATGACCTGTAGCAAAGAGTGGTAGTGGTGCGTAGTTAAAAAAGAGGCATCTATACACATAATAAGCGTTTATGTGTATGAGTGTCTCTTTTTTTGTACAAAATAGTGGCAGTGACAAACTCAAAAAGGAGTAAGGAAAATGAAAGACAAAATTTTTGGTGTTCTGCAGCGCGTCGGCAGAAGCTTTATGCTTTCGATCGCAATTCTTCCGGTTGCCGGGCTGCTGCTTGGAATCGGAAGTTCGTTTACGAACGCTACCACGATTGAAACGTATGGACTTACAGCAATTCTCGGAGATGGAACGCTATTGCATGCCCTGCTTACGATCATGAGCAGAGTCGGAAGTGCGGTGTTTGATAACCTGCCGCTCATCTTTGCCATCGGTGTTGCGATCGGTATGGCAAAGAAGGAAAAGGAAGTATCCGCACTGTCTGCGGTGATCGCATATTTTGTTATGAATACAGCGATCAACGCCATGCTGACGTTAAATGGCAGGATCTTAGATGACGGATCAATCGCAAAAGACGTACTGGAAGGAACGATTACTTCCGTTTGTGGTATCCAGTCCCTGCAGATGGGCGTGTTTGGTGGTATTATTGTAGGGCTTGGTGTGGCAGCTCTGCACAATAAGTTTTACCGCATCCAGCTTCCGAATGCACTGTCATTCTTTGGAGGTACACGGTTTGTACCAATCATTTCCACAATTGTATACATGTTTATCGGCATTTTGATGTATTTCATCTGGCCTGCCGTACAAAACGGTATCTATGCGCTGGGCGGTCTCGTGACAGGTTCCGGCTATGTGGGAACCCTGATCTTCGGACTGATCAAGCGTGCGCTGATTCCGTTTGGTCTGCATCACGTATTTTATATGCCATTCTGGCAGACCGCAGTGGGCGGCACAGCGGAAGTTGCCGGACAGATGGTACAGGGTGGACAGAATATTTTCTTTGCCCAGCTTGCAGATTCTGCAAATATCACACATTTCAGCGCAGATGCCACCCGGTATTTCTCCGGTGAGTTTATCTTTATGATCTTTGGTCTTCCGGGAGCAGCACTTGCCATGTATCAATGTGCAAAACCGGAGAAAAAGAAAGCGGCAGGCGGACTGTTACTGTCTGCAGCACTTGCCTGCATGGCAACCGGTATCACAGAGCCTCTGGAATTTTCTTTCCTGTTTGTGGCTCCGGCACTCTTTGCCGTACAGGTCGTTCTTGCGGGATCGGCTTACATGATCGCGCACATGTTAAATATTGCAGTAGGACTTACGTTTTCCGGCGGATTTTTGGATTTCTTCCTGTTTGGTATTTTGCAGGGAAATGCAAAGACAAGCTGGGTACGCGTGATCCCGGTCGGCATTATTTATTTCTTCCTATACTACTTTATCTTTAAGTTTATGATCAAAAAGTTTAACTTTAAGACACCGGGGCGGGAAGACGATGATACAGAAACCAAACTGTATACAAAGGCAGATGTGAATGCAGGAAAAGAAACCCGGGCAGCAGGTTCGGAGGATGAGGTAAGTGCCGCAATCACCAGAGGACTCGGCGGAAAGAAAAATATTTCGGATGTAGACTGCTGTGCGACAAGACTGCGCTGCACAGTAATTGAAGTGGACAGAGTTGATGATGCACTGTTAAAGGCAACCGGAGCTACCGGAGTCGTGCACAAAGGAAACGGTGTGCAGGTCATCTACGGACCGAATGTCACCGTGATCAAATCCAATCTGGAAGATTATCTGGAGACGGCGGAGGATACATTTGCAGAGCATGAGCGCATTGTAATTTCCAGTCCGATCACCGGAAATGCGGCAGATCTTGCGACAGCACCGGACGATGCATTTGCACAGAAGATGATGGGGGACGGCGCAGTCGTCACACCGGAGGATGCCTATGTGTGTGCACCGGAAGACGGCGAGGTTGCATTTGTGTTTGACACAAAGCATGCAATCGGTTTTGTGACAGACAGCGGTGTGAGCCTTTTGATCCATGTGGGAATCGATACCGTAAAATTAAACGGAGAAGGTTTTGAAGCGCTGGTGGAAACCGGGCAGATGGTGAAAAAGGGCGATCCGATGTTAAAACTTGATCTGGAGTATCTGAATGCCAACGCACCGTCCATGGTTTCCCCGATTCTGTGTACGGAACTTGAGGAAAAGCAGAGCATCCGGCTCATTGCAGACGGCGCGGTAAAAGCAGGCGATCCGCTGTTTGAGATTGAGATAAAATAACAGTTCGGATTAATCGAGAAGATTGGTGACTGCGTGCGCCCAAGCAATATTACAAGCGCGATCTATATGGGATATCATGCAGGATTAGACGCATAAAAGGTTTGATTTTAAGAAGTCATTTTCGTAAAAGAAGGTGGCTTCTTTTTTCGTGCAAACAAATGGCAGAATGACGGAGAGATAAAGGAAAAATTATAAAAAAATGAACAAATGACGAAAAAATAATAAAATTTTTAATGTGAATCAAAAAATATTCTATAGTTTATGAGATAAAAATCCCGTATACTAGCATTACAAACAAAACAAGAAGGGGGAAATTCTTATGAAAAAGAAAATTGTTGCAATTATGATGATGGCGGTACTTGCACTTTCAACCGCAGCATGCGGAGCCGATGGGGGAAACAACGGCGGTGGCACACAGGCAGGCAATACAGGGGGAGGCACTTCTACCTCAACTGTCGCAAACAAGGATAAACCATTGGTATGGTTTAACCGTCAGCCGTCAAACAGTTCTACAGGAGAGCTTGATATGACAGCACTCAATTTTAACAAAGATACTTATTATGTAGGGTTTGATGCAAATCAGGGTGCAGAACTTCAGGGTACCATGGTAAAAGATTACATCGAGAAAAATATTGACAAGATTGACCGTAACGGAGATGGCGTGATCGGCTATGTTTTAGCAATCGGTGATATCGGTCACAATGATTCCATTGCCCGTACAAGAGGTGTCAGAAAAGCACTTGGAACAGCAGTGGATAAAAACGGCGAGGCAGACAGTGCACCGGCAGGAACCAATACCGATGGAAAAGCATCACAGGTTCAGGACGGAAGCATTGAAGTAGGTGGAAAAACCTATGTGATCCGTGAACTTGCTTCCCAGGAAATGAAAAACTCAGCAGGTGCTACATGGGATGCAGCAACAGCCGGCAATGCGATTGGTACATGGTCATCTTCTTTCGGGGATTCCATTGATGTCGTTGTATCAAACAATGATGGAATGGGAATGTCAATGTTTAATGCATGGTCAAAGGATAACGGTGTACCGACATTCGGATATGATGCAAACAGCGATGCAGTTGCAGCAATTGCAGAAGGCTACGGTGGAACGATCAGCCAGCATGCAGACGTACAGGCATACCTGACACTGCGTGTTCTTAGAAATGCACTGGATGGTGTAGATGTTGACACGGGTATCGGAACTGCAGACGATGCAGGAAATGTATTAAGCAGTGACGTTTATGTATACAAAGAAGACGAGAGATCTTACTATTCCCTGAACGTGGCAGTAACCTCTGATAACTACAAAGATTTTACAGATTCTACCGTTGTATGGGAACCGGTATCCAAGCAGTTAGATGCATCTGCCCATCCGACAAAGAAGGTATGGCTGAATATTTACAATGCTTCTGATAACTTCTTAAGTTCTACCTATCAGCCGCTGTTACAGAAGTATGATGACCTTTTAAATCTGGATGTTGAGTATATTGGCGGTGATGGACAGACAGAGTCTAATATCACAAACCGTCTGGGCAATCCGGGACAGTACGATGCTTTTGCCGTCAACATGGTGAAAACAGATAATGCAGCTTCTTACACAGCTCTTTTAAATCAGTAAAACAACTTAACTTCGGGGGGGAGAAATGCGGTTCTCTCCCCGAAAACAAAAGGATAGGAGCGGATAGTATGGGGGATCAGAGCAAAGATATTATCTTATCGATACGTGGCATGAGTAAATCATTTGGCCGCAACAGAGTACTTGATCATATCAACCTTGATGTGAGAAAAGGAACAGTTATGGGACTTATGGGAGAAAATGGTGCCGGTAAGTCAACAATGATGAAATGTCTTTTTGGAACTTATCAGAAAGACGAAGGAACTATATACCTTGACGGAAAAGAAGTGAATTTTTCCGGTCCGAAGGATGCACTCGAAAATGGGATTGCAATGGTGCATCAGGAGTTAAACCAGTGCCTGGAGAGAAATGTTGTGGATAATCTCTTTCTTGGCAGATACCCGGTAAATTCCCTTGGGATGATCGATGAGGGAAGAATGAAAAATGAAGCCTCGGAATTATTCCGGAAACTGGGAATGACGGTGAATCTGGATCAGCCGATGAGAAATATGTCCGTTTCCCAGCGGCAGATGTGTGAAATTGCAAAGGCAATCTCATATAATTCGAAAGTAATCGTATTGGATGAGCCAACATCATCACTTACCGTACAGGAAGTTGATAAACTTTTTGATATGATGCGGATGCTTCGTGACCAGGGCATCTCTCTTATTTATATTTCCCATAAAATGGATGAAATATTTGAGATCTGTGATGATATTTCCGTACTCAGGGATGGAAATCTGGTCATGACAAAAAGTGCAAAAGAAACAAATATGAATGAACTGATTACTGCAATGGTAGGCCGTGTGCTGGAAAACCGTTTTCCACCGGTGGATAATCAGCCGAAAGATGTTATTTTATCAATCCAGCATTTGTCCACAAAATATGAGCCGTATTTACAGGATGTTACATTTGATGTCCGTGAAGGGGAGATTTTTGGCTTATATGGCCTTGTGGGAGCCGGACGGACAGAATTGCTGGAAACCATATTCGGTATCCGCACAAGAGCCGCAGGCCGTGTTTATCTGAACCATAAGCTTATGAACTTCAGCTGTGCAAAAGAGGCAATGAATTATGGATTCGCGCTTATTACGGAGGAACGGAAGGCTAATGGATTATTCATGAAAGGGAATCTTACATTTAATACAACCATTGCAAATCTTAATGCATATAAAAAAGGCGCGGCACTTTCAGAACCGAAAATGACAAAGGCTACCGCAAATGAAATTAAAGTCATGCATACCAAATGTCTGGGACCAAACGATATGATTTCAAGTCTTTCCGGAGGAAACCAGCAGAAGGTTATTTTTGGAAAGTGGCTCGAGCGTGGACCGAAGGTGTTTATGATGGATGAACCGACAAGAGGAATTGATGTCGGCGCAAAATATGAAATTTATGACCTGATCATACAGATGGCAAAACAGGGAAAGACCATTATCGTGGTTTCTTCTGAGATGCCGGAAATCCTTGGTATTACAAACCGGATCGGTGTCATGTCGAACGGACGGCTTGCGGGCATTGTCAATACAAAGGAAACGAATCAGGAAGAATTACTTCGCCTCAGCGCGAAATATTTATAGGCAGGGGGGACAGATATGGCAAATAGCAAGATTCTTACAGCTGAGCAGGAAAAAGCACTGCGTCAGCCGATTGAGGAATATGTCGGAAAAATACAAAAAGAGATAGATGAACTCAGAAAAGATGGTACGGCAAAAGTCATTATGTACCAGAGCATGATCGAAAACGTAAAAAGAGATAAAACACTTTCCAAAGGGGAAAAAAATTCTGAGATTGCATCCTGCCAGAAGGAGCTTGAACAGGCAAAAGCGGTAGAGGCACAGAACAAAGACCAGATCGCAAAACTGATCGGGAAAGCAGAAAATTATCTCAAAAATAATTTTGACAAGTATTATAATGCAGTTAAGGCAAGTTGTATAGCGGAAAAGGAACAGGCACTGCAGGAGCATCAGAAGAGACTTGAAAAGATTGAAAAGGAACACAAAGAAACTCTGGCAAAGACTTCCGCCCAGGCAGAGGTCAAAGAAGAAAATTATGTATATAAGAACCGTGTTTCCAATGAAAAGATTGAACTGGAAAAAGAGTATCAGAGGATTAAAGACCGGAAGCATGATGCGTACAGTTACAAGTATCATCTGATTGATCTGCTCCGGTTGTCCAAATTTACATTTGCAGAAAACCAGGCACAGAAATGGGAAAATTATAAGTATACATTTAACCGGAGAACATTCCTTTTACAGAATGGACTCTACATCGCGATCATTCTTATTTTTGTTGCGTTATGTATCATAACTCCAATCAAAAAAGGAACGCCGCTTCTTACGTATAATAATATTTTAAATATTCTCCAGCAGGCATCGCCAAGAATGTTCTTGGCACTTGGAGTTGCAGGACTCATCCTTCTTACCGGAACCGATCTTTCGGTTGGACGAATGGTTGGTATGGGAATGACAACCGCAACCATTATCATGCATCAGGGTGTAAATACAGGTGGTGTGTTCGGACACATCTTTGATTTTACGAAAGTACCGACACCGGCAAGAGTCGTTCTTGCACTGGTAGCATGTATTGTATTATGTACGTTCTTTACAAGTATAGCCGGATTTTTTACAGCGAAATTCAAGATGCATCCGTTTATATCGACCATGGCAAACATGCTTGTCATTTTTGGACTGGTAACCTATGCGACAAAAGGTGTTTCCTTCGGAGCAATCGAGCCGACCATTCCGAATATGGTAATTCCAAAAGTCAATGGATTCCCGACCATCATTCTCTGGGCAGTTGCAGCAATTGTCATTGTATGGTTTATCTGGAACAAAACAACCTTTGGTAAAAATCTTTATGCGGTCGGAGGAAATCCGGAGGCAGCAGCTGTTTCAGGAATTTCTGTCTTTGCAGTAACACTTGGTGCATTTATTATGGCAGGTATCCTTTACGGATTTGGTTCCTGGCTTGAATGTACCCGAATGGTAGGATCTGGTTCTGCCGCTTATGGACAGGGCTGGGATATGGATGCCATTGCAGCCTGCGTTGTCGGTGGTGTATCATTTACCGGTGGTATTGGTAAGATTTCCGGTGTTGTTACCGGTGTATGTATCTTTACAGCATTAACATACTCCCTCACAATACTGGGTATTGATACCAACCTCCAGTTCGTATTCTCGGGTATTATCATCCTTGTTGCAGTAACATTGGATTGTCTGAAATACGTTCAGAAAAAATAAAACATATACTCTCCTCTATAATGAAAAAGCAGGGATGCCGGTGATGCATGAAACATGCAGGGCATCTCTGTTTTATGTTGGAAAGGTTTTACTTTATCTGGACAAATTGCTATAATAAATAAAATAACATGGGGGAAGAGGGTATGTATACATTATTGCTGGTGGATGATGAAGAAGAAGTCATTGAAGCCATTGTTAAAAAAGTTAAATGGGAGGAACTCGGTTTTCAGGTTACCGGGCATGCAAACAACGGATTTAAAGCAATGGACATGCTTGAAGAAATGCAGCCGGATGTTGTTATGACGGACATCCGGATGCCGTATATGGACGGACTGGAATTGTGTGCGCATATAAAAGCAAAGTATCCGGCAACAAAAATTCTGCTTTTTACCGGGTTTGATGATTTTGAATATGCAAAAGAAGCCGTGCATCTTGAAATTGAGGAATATATTTTAAAGCCGCTTAATGCTGTTGAAATAACAGAAGTGTTTGAGCGTCTGAAAGAGAAACTGGACTATGAGATCAGTGAAAAAAGAAATACGGATCTTTTGAAAAAATATTATGCGGATTCCCTTCCGATGCTGCAGGCGAATTTGTATACAACGCTTATTGAAGGACGTATTCCGGAAGAGGAGATGCCGCATTATTTTAAGGATTACCAGATTGCTTTTACAGGCCCGTGGTATTGCTGCCTGATCATACACACATCGGCAAGTCAGGTTCCGAAGGGCATGGATATACGGCTGCTTTCGGTATCGGTAGACTGGCAGGCAGGGGAGAACCTCGGGGAAAAATGGAACGCGAAGCGTTTTCGCTATCTTGGAGATACCATTATGATTATGCAGTTAAAAAGTGAGGAAGAAATTTCAGAACTGACGGATGCCTGTGACCGTTTCTGTAAATATATCCATCATATTATGGGGGCAAAAGTAACTATAGGAATCGGTCAGGTATGTGGGCGCATTGCAAAGATTGCAGCATCGTATCAAAGCGCCAGGGAAGCGGTTTCCTATCGTGTTTTATATGGAAGCAACCGGGCGATAAATTTAAAAGAGATTGTTCCACAGAGAAAAATCCAAAGGGATGTCGGAGAGAAAACACAACTGTCCAATGTGTTTAAAAAGATCTGCCTTGGAGAAAATGAAGATATTGCAAATGCCATAGAAGTTTACATGCAGCATAATTTCCTTGACTTGAAATCATTGGAAAAATATCATGTGGCAGTTATGGAACTCATTGGCGAACTGTATCATTTTATGGTCAACAATGAAATGGATACCACAAAAATACCGGGAGGTATCAGTTCTTTGTATAATGAACTGTGTAATTTAGAACCGCAGGTTTTGCAGAAATGGCTTTTAAAATTCTGCTGTATGCTGCATGATGACATGGCAGATGCCCGGTATCATTCCAAGAAATCCCTGATCGGGAGGGCAAAAGAATATGTGCACGACAATTATCAGCAGGAAGATTTAGGGCTTGACGATATCTGTAAAGAACTGGGCGTGTCAAATTCTTATTTTTCAAGCATGTTCAAAAAAGAAACAGGGAATTCTTTTGTCGGATACCTGACGGAATACCGTATGGATAAGGCGGCACGCATGCTTGTGGAAACCGCGGAAAAAAGTTATATGATTGCAAAGAGTGTGGGATATTCCGATCCAAATTACTTCAGTTATGTGTTTAAAAGACAGTTTGGGGTATCCCCTTCAAAATACAGGACAACATATGAAAAAAATGAAAAATAAACCGGGAGATATCCAGTCAACCATCATGGTTGCATTTTCTGTAATATCAACCTTAATTATGATTTGTATGGGCATGATGGTATATTGGAGATTTTCGGGGATCACACAGCAGAATATTGTGGATAATAACCGAAAGATGATGGATCAGACGGTGGATTCCATAGAAAATTATCTTGTGAATATGAGGCTGGTATCGGATGCCGCATATTATAATGTTATAAAGGAAAACGATATCCGGGAACAGAACGATTCCATCCACAAAGGGTTAAATCTTTTATATGAGGCAAATAAAGAGAACTTAAGGAGCATTGCTATATATAATGGATACGGAAGCCTTATGGCAGCAGAGCCGGTTGTTGCCCAGAAAGAAGAACCGGATGTGACCAGACAGGGATGGTTTATGCAGGCAAAAACACGTATGGAGAATATCCATTTTTCCACACCCCATGTCCAGAATTTATTTGATGACGGTACCTGTCGGTATTATTGGGTGATTTCTTCCAGCCGTGTCGTGGAACTTACGAATGGGACAGATACACAGTTGGGGGTGCTGCTTGTGGATATGGACTATTCCGGGATTTCACGTATGATGGAACGGATCAATACGTCAGGAAAAGGACAGTATTTTTATCTGTGTGATGGTGAGGGAAATATTATTTATCATCCGCATCAGGCAAGAATTGACAATGGCATGAATACAGAAAGCAGCGTAAAGGCAGCTTCGTCCAAAGAAAAAATTTACGATGAATATTTGAAAAAAAATCACAGAAAAGTTATGGTGGGTGCAATCAGTTATACAGGATGGCGCCTGGTCTGTGTTATGCCGTATGAAATATTCACAAATAAGATGGCCGATGTAAAGCAGTTTGTCCTGCTTATTTTACTGCTTATGGCAATGATGCTTGTATTTGTAAACCGCATCATTTCCGTGCGGATATCGCGGCCGATTATGAAACTGGATCACTCGGTGCGTGAATATCAGGAAGGAAAAGAAGAAAAGATTGCAATCGGAGGCTCAACAGAGATCCGGCATCTGGGACAATCCATTCAGGAATCCTACCGGCAGAATTCCGAACTGATGAAAAAAGTCATATGGGAACAGAATGAAAGAAGAAAAAGCGAATTTGATGTGCTGCAAAGCCAGATTAACCCGCATTTTTTATACAATACATTAGATTCCATCACCTGGATGATAGAGAGCGGTAAAAATGAGGAAGCTGCCTTTATGATCACACAGCTGGCAAAGCTTTTTCGGATCAGCCTTTCAAAAGGCCATACGGTTATCCGCATAAGGGATGAACTGCAGCACGCGCAAAGTTATGTTAATATACAAAAAGTGCGGTATAAAAACAAGTTTGAAGTTGTATTTGATATCCGTCCGGATATTCTGGATGATTGTATCGTGAAACTTGTGCTGCAGCCGATCCTTGAAAATGCGATCAATTACGGCGTAAGGGAGATGGATGACTGCGGAAAAATCCTCATTCGTGGATGGAAAGAACAGGAAAATATCTTTATACAGGTATCGGATAACGGAATGGGGATTCCGGAAGAGGAGATTGACCTGTTATTAAAGGATACAAACCGTGTACATAAAAAAGGCTCCGGAGTCGGGCTTGTAAATGTAAATAACCGGCTCCGGTTATTGTTTGGAGAACCATACGGACTTCAGATAGAAAGTGAACTGGATGAGGGAACGACAGTGACAGTTATCATCCCTGAGATTGTTTACAGTGAGGAAAACTGCAGGAAATTTGAGGAACACCATATGCCGGAGGATTCTTAAAATGAAACATGGGAAAAAATCATTTATGATAATAGAGGCAGTACTGGGAATTCTCGTGATTCTGGTTCTCGGCTTTATCATCTATAAGCAAAACGGCCATGAACCGGAAACAATCGCGGTGATCATACCGGATGTGGATGAGAGCGAGTGGTCAGCGTTTAAATACGGACTGAAAATGGCAGCACGGGAATATGATGCAAATGTTGTGATCATCAGTAAGGACAATATGGAAACTGCCAATGAGGAGATCGGGATTATGAATCAGGAAATTATAAAAGGAGCAGATGCGGTGATCGTAAAACCGATTGCAAACCAGGATGGGCAGCAAAAGCTAAAACAGCTGGAAAAAAGTGTTCCCGTAATGGTCGTGGGAGATACATTTCCCGAAGAACCGTCCGGATTACATACAATAGAACCGGATCATTACCAGATGGGTGCGGATCTTGCCCAAAAGCTTCTGGAAAATTACCGTGGAAATCTGATCGGGAAGAAGATTGGGATCTATTCGCAGTATGCCACTTCAGAAGCAGTGATAAAAAGAAAGAAGGGGATTTGTGATACATTAAAGGGGAGTGGCGCAGAAATTTTATGGTCTGTATCAAAAGAAAATGATTCGAAAGAGAAAATCAATTTACAGACGCAAAGAAGGGTGGATATCGTGATGGCTTTGGATAATGCAAGCTTTGTGGAAGCCGGGGAGGCGGCAAAGGATAATGACCTGTATGGGGCGGTACTCTATGGAATTGGAAATTCAACGGAGGCAGTTTATTATCTGGATGCAGGATGGGCACAATGTCTGGTTGCTCCGGATGAGTTTGACGCAGGCTATGAAAGTGTTGCAGAGCTTATTAAAAAACGACGTAATTTTTTCTATAAAATGAAAGACCGGCAGATTACATATACCGTTCTCACACGGGAGAATCTTTTTTCGGAGGAGAACCGGAATCTGCTGTTTACAATCAGCCGGTAAAATCAGGGGTTATCATGGATAAAAGAAAAATAAAAAACGCTATGGCATTAATTGGTCTGATGGGAATTCTTTTGTATGGTGCATGTGGAAGCGAAAAAAAGGAAATACCGAAACAGATTTATATTGGTGTCGCATGTTATGACCAGAGAGATACCTTTCTGGGGGAACTTCTGGAAACTTTTAAAAGTGAATGCCGGACACTTGAAAAAAGGGGATATGATATCAGTCTGACCATTATGGATGCCGCAAATTCGCAAAGAACGCAGGACGATCAGGTGCAGGAAATGATCGGCAATGGCTGTGATATTCTGTGCGTCAATCTGGCAGACCGGACGGATCCGTCGCAGATCATTACAGCCGCGCAGGAACACGATATTCCCATTATATTTTTTAACAGGGAACCTGTGGAAGAAGACCTGATGCAGTGGGATCAGTTATATTATGTCGGAGCAGAAGCAAAACAATCCGGACAGATGCAGGGACAGCTTGCAGCAGCTTATATCAAAGAACGTCCGGATGTGGACCGCAATCATGATGGGAAAATCCAGTATGTGATACTTGAGGGGGAAATGGGGCATCAGGATGCCATTATTAGAACGGAAAGCGTTGCGGAGAGCCTGAAAGAACAGGGGATTGCACTGGAAAAACTGAGTTATCAGATTGCAAACTGGAATCGTGTGCAGGCACAGAACCGTATGATGCAGCTGATCGAACAATATAACAACCGGATGGAAGTTGTTCTTGCCAATAATGATGCAATGGCACTCGGTGCTATGGATGCTTATGAAAAGCTCGGGTATACGGAAACAAACCGGCCGGTATTTTTTGGAATAGATGGGACAAAAGAAGGGCTTGAAGCGGTAAAAGACGGAACACTTGCAGCAACCGTATA
>OMDO01001166.1_pt1 | contig 12954 bp, 11 predicted proteins | sample 1674051 | NCBI WGS metagenome assembly OMDO01 (sample SAMEA103958138, study PRJEB25191) | human gut metagenome | biome: human-associated habitat [ENVO:00009003]; feature: intestine environment [ENVO:2100002]; material: feces | place: Germany | collected 2013/2015 | reverse complement strand
AAAGAGTTCTGCTGTCTGATACAAGAGGATAAATTGAATTGATAGAACTCACCTTAAATTGTTTGTTTCTTTTTTATCTGATTTCAAGATTGTATTCGCCGTCGAATTCCGTTCGGATGCTTACGCCTCCCGAAGCTTTCGACGAGAGGAAATTGCCGCGCACCACGGTGAGCTTGTTGCGCACCACTGGTACATCGATTGGCAGCGTGCTCGACAGCAGCGTTCCGTCGGTGTCGTAAACCTCCACCGAAACAGGCACCGTCGACTCTCCGCCGTTGACAAACACATAGTCGAATCCAAGTTCCACCTCCGTGTCGCTAAGCCGCTGCATCGTGCTGTCGAACGCGACGCCTGTCCAGGAGTCTGCTGGCTTGTTGGTAAACATATTGAATGAGCACGGCATGAAGCCTTGGTAGCGGAACACTACGCGGAAGTCGTTTGTGTTGATGTTCTTGATGTCGGCTTTGGGGTCGGCCTTTGGGTCGGCAGACTCTGGCGACACTCCTTGCTGTGCCTTCATTTCCGCTTCTTTTTGGCGGATGGCACGTTGCTGGAGCACGTAGCTGAGAAACTTGACTATGTCGTGGGAGATGAATTTGAACTTTGCCAACGGTCGCTCCATTTCAACCACTACGCGGTTTACGGCGGTCGACCGGGTGGAGTTTGACGTCAGCTCCGGGTTGTCGTACACTTCTGCTTCCTTCTCTCCGCGGAATGCGTCGCGGTGGTCGGTTGAGCCTGTATGGTTCTGACGGTCGGCGAGGATTATCTCCTCGAAGTTTGACGTGTTGTAATAGAGGTCGGTTTTCGTGCCGTGGACCACATAGTCTGCCCACACAAGAAAGCGGTATTTGCCGGGGCGAAGGTTGAGCCGCAGGGTGTGGTTCAGATTTTCAAGGTCGCTGTTGCAGACCACGACGGTGGTGTCCGACAGTCGGTTGCCATCGTTGCCGTCGATGCGGTAGGCGTTGACGGTGTAGCGTATGTCGTAGGTGATTTCTGTCTGTGTCTTTGTTCCCGACGGGCTGGCTTCGGTGGAGGCGCGCGAATAGTCGATGGTCTGATAGAAGCCCATGTCGATGGCGTTGGTGAAGTCGAGCACAAGTTCATACGGGCGTCGCTCCGGCATGTCGGGAAACTCGTGCACGTCGCATGCCGAGAAGCCCAAAATGGCGAACAGGCTCAAAATGCAATATGTCAGGACTGATCGTTTCATCTTCTCTTGCGTTTAAGGTCGAAACGATAGATAAACGTCACTGCGGCATTGTCCACTCCGAAGAATGTGCGGCTTGTGGTGCTGACCATCGCACCGTTGGCTTCGTTGTGGAATGTGTCGTACTTCAGCCGGTAGCATCCGGCGCCGGCGGTGAGCTCCATCATCCAGTGCTTGCTCTTGCCGAGCGGTGTGCGCCAGCCGAAGCTCAGACCTCCGCCAAGTGCCGGGGTGTTGCCGTTATGGTCTTGATAGCGCCATTCAGACGATGATAGGGCATAGTTGTACTGTGCCACGCCGAAATGTGCGCCCACAAACCATTTGGGGGCAAACCACCAGCGCACTTCGGGCTGGAAGGCGAGTGTGCGCAGTTTGCGTGTGCGCGTAAAGTAGTTGAGTGCCGAGTAGTAGACGGGCAGCGTCACGCTCCAATACTTGTTGATGTCCACTTCCACGGCTATGTTGGAGATGAGCATAGCCCATCCTACGGCATTTGTTTTCAGGTAAAGTCCGCGTGTCCATTCTCCGTTGTCTCCAGGCTTCGCGTCGGGGATGTCAACCGCCGGTACGCTGATTCCCGACAGGTCGTAGTCTGCCGTCGGCAATGCGATTTCTCCATCGGGTACAGATTCGGTTGTCGTAATCTGTGCCTTCGCGCTCCGCATCGATGGAAACACGTTGCGGTTCAGTGTCTTGTATGCCTTCTGCCGTTGAATCTCGAAAGCGCGGCGGTCTGCCCATCGTCCGGGAAGATACTCGATTACGGTGGAGTCGGAGTGCAGCACGCGGTCAATCTCGTTGTAGCCAGGCTCTTGCGATGTGCGGATTTCTGCTTTCAGCATGTCCCATGGAATCGTTGCCGGCAGGCGCACCACCAGCGAGTCGGCAATGTCAATGCGCGAACGGATGTATTGCTCCAACGCGTTGGCACGGGTTTCGCCAAGCTGCTTGTTTTTTATCGCAGGTCCTTCGGACGAGGCATAGCCGCTGATTGTTAGCCTCTCAATGCGCACATTGGGATGGCTGTTTACGTATTGGATTGTTTTTTCGAGATTTGCGAGTTGACGGGCATTGTCGCTATACGCAGTGTCAACATTGCACTTCCCCACTTGGAAGTCAATGTCGATTTCTGTGATGTTGGTATGTGCGTTTGGGATTAAAAACATACCAAAGAGAAGCATTAATATGCCTACTCGTCTATTCATTCTTGTCGCTATTAGATTCTTGTCGCTATTAGATTCTTGTCGCTATTAGATTCTTGTCGCTATTAGATTTTTTGTAAATCGAGTGCTAAGATAGAATATTTGTTTTAAAAAAAACAACAAGGCGTTGCAATTTATAAGGTTAATATTTGTTAAACATAGCGGCTCGTTGTCAGCTTTAAGGTGTATGTTATTGAAAATAAAAGGAATAATAAGCGACTTTTTTTGTCACTTATTATTCCTTTTATGTTTGTTAGTTCACGCGGTTTGCAACTGGCTCTCCCGCAATGAATTGGCGCACGTTTTCTGTGGCTGTGCTCATCAGGCGCGTGCGTGCCTCGAGGGTGGCCCATGCGATGTGGGGTGTCAGGAAGCAATTGCGCGCGGAGAGCAGAGGATTGTCGCCGCGGGGTGGCTCCTGCGACAGCACATCGGCGCCGAATGCCGCCAGACGCCCGCCGTTGAGCGCATCGGCGACAGCCTGCTCGTCGACAAGCGGACCGCGCCCGGTGTTGATCAGAATAGCCGATGGTTTCATCTTGGCGATGGATGCGGCATTGATGAGATGACGTGTCGACGGCGTGAGTGGGCAGTGAAGGCTGACCACGTCGGCTGAGGCAAGCACATCGTCGAGCGGTGCCGGCGTGATTCCTTCGGGCAGCGTGTCGGCGCTTTTTGATGTCATAGCCACCACTTTCATGCCCATTGCAACGGCTATGCGCGCTGTCGCCATTCCAGTGTTGCCGAGTCCGACAATACCCATTGTCTTGCCTGCCAGTTCTGTCAGCGCACTGTCCCAGAAGCAGAAGTCGGGGCAGTTTGTCCATTTGCCGTCGGCAACCTCGCGTGCGTATGAAGCCACGTGGTTTGTGATGTTGAGAATGTGGGCGAAGGCCATCTGTGCCACCGACATGGTGCTGTAGGCTGGGATGTTGGCAACCACCACTCCCTGGCGTGCTGCCGCCTCGGTGTCGATGATGTTGTAGCCTGTGGCGAGCACGCAGATGAAGCGAAGTCGTGGCAGTTGTCGCAGCGTGTCGGCGCTGAAAGGCACTTTGTTGGTCAACACGATATCGGCGTCGGCTGCGCGCTCCACGATTTTGTCGGCTGGTGTGCGGTCGAAAAGCGTCACGTCGCCCAAACGCTCAACGGGCGACCAATCAAGGTCGCCCGGGTTGAGGGAATATCCGTCTAAAATGCAGATTTTCATTATGTCTTAGAATTTGTAAGAAGCGCAGAACGACAGATACGCATCGTCCCAATCGTCGACATATTGGTATTTGCCTTCAGCTCCGATAGCCCAGTGTGAATTGATGTCGTATGCGAATCCAAGACCGATGTCGACACCCAGCTTGTTGTAGTCGTCGGCGTGGAAGAACACTGGACCGAGGATTGGGTAGAGCGAGAAGTTGCGTGGCAGCTCGAAACGATAGCGGAAGTCGCCGTCGATAGTCAGCGTGTTGCTGTCGTTGAAATAATAGTTGAGCGACGGGGCGAACTCAAAGTTGCGCGGCAGCTGGAATGTCACTCCGATGCCAAGGCCGAAATCGCTGCGGAGGTTTGCTTTCATATCGAGCGAACGTACTTGTGCTGATGCCGGAAGAACGGCAGCGACTGCAAGAATTGTAGCGATGAAAAACTTCTTCATAATGTTCAGGTTTTTGATGTAAGTTAGTATGATTTTATTGTATAAACAATGAATGTTGAGAAAAGTTTTGGGCAATTCTGCAAAATGTGTTGTCCAATCCGTGATTTTGGTAATAAATGGTTGCTGCTCAAAGTGTAATTTTGCATACATGAAGACAAAAATAATTCTGGCGGCGCTGATGGTTGTCGGCGTGCTGTCGGGAAAAACAGAAAAGACGATGAACGAAACATTGAATCAAAAGCAACAGGCCCTTGTTGCCGTCGCGGCATGCGAGGCAAAAGATGATCAAAAAACGTTGGAGAGAATTCTTGACGACGCTTTCGAAAGAGGTGTGCTGACCGTCAACGAGGCGAAAGAAACGTTGTCGCAGCTGTATGCTTATACGGGTTTCCCGCGCAGCCTTAATGCGCTTGCCTCGTTGCAGAAAGTAGTGGCTGAGCGCAGAAAAAAAAACAGGAGCGTGGAGGTGGGCTGCGACGCCTCGCCGTTGCCTGATGATTACGACGCTTTGAAACAAGGCGCCGTGGTGCAGACTCGGATGAGCGGAAAGCCGTTTGACTACGCTTTTGCTCCTGCTGTTGACTATTATCTTAAAGCGCATTTGTTTGGCGACATTTTCGCACGCGACGTGTTGACCTACTCCGAACGGGAGATTGTAACTGTGGCGGCTTTGTCGGCAATCGATGGCGTGGAGCCGCAGTTGAAGGCGCACGTGGCTGGCGCGCGACGGATGGGGGTTACTGACAGACAACTGCGTGCCATCCCGGAGGTGCTTGAGCAAAAAGTGGGGCGTATGGAGGCTTTCCGTGCGGCGAAAGCTGTGGCGGAGGAGTTTGGTGAGGTGTTTGTTGAAGGCAGACCAATAGAGCATCAGGTGTTTCCGACAGGTGAGCCAAACACGGAATATGCAAAATATTTCATCGGCAACAGTTATATTGCGCCGCTTCTCAGTGAGGGACTGCCGATGAGCAACGTGACTTTCGAACCGCGTTGCCGAAACAATTGGCACGTGCATCACCGTGGTGCACAGGTGTTGATTTGTGTGGGCGGTGAAGGATGGTATCAAGAGTGGGGAAAGCCTGCGCGGCGCTTGCATCAGGGCGACGTGGTCAATATTCCTGCCGAGGTGAAGCATTGGCACGGTGCTGCAGCCGACTCGTGGTTTCAGCATATTGCAATCGCTGTCCCGGCTGACGGGGCTTCCGGTGGACGTGGTCAAGGCAAGGCGCTTTGACGTGGCGGGGCAGTTTGCGGCAAAATACGGCGTGACCGTGGTGCTCAAGGTGCTGGCAAAGGTCGACGTGCTCGTGCCGAGCTACGGCTACTGCGAGGTGCCGCCGTGCGAGGAATTTGCGGATTCGGTGTGCGATGAATTTTTCAGCCTGCCGCTTTTCCCGCAGGCGGTCTGCGACGAGGACGCACTGCGGGCGCGGAATGTGAGCTGCACCTGCGGCAATTATGCCAGCTCCACGGGGCTGGGCTGCGCGACGACCGCGTCGGGCATGGTCTGCGCGGGAACGTGCGGCTGCAAATGCTAGGCGGCGTGAAGTTTAACCCAAAGGACGGCGCTTCCGGGGCGGGAGCGCCGTCTCTTGTCATGCCGGTTTGCGCCGCTTCATACACTGTAAGGACATCGGCGGCGAGGAGGGGCGCGGTATGCGGAGACGGGGATGGCGGAGAAGGGCGGCAGGATGGGCGCTTGCGCTGCTGGCGGCCGGCGCGGCGGGCTGGGTCGGGCTTGAGCGCCTGCGGCCGCCGCTGCTGATCCGCGTAACGGCGCAGGAGCAGCGCGAGGCGGTGGAGAGCCGCATCAGTGCTGATAACGATGCTGTGGAGGAGAAAGTGGGCGTGGCGCGTCAGGCTGACGAGATGCCTGCCGGAAAGAAACACGATGCTGTAGTGCTCGGGTTGCTGGTGTTTGGCGTTGTGGTCTACGCTCTCAGTGCCGTGGGTAATTTCTTTGCCGGAGCCGGCTTGATACGCACCATCCTCGGCATTCATCCTACGGAAGCATTTCCGCATGTGCCTCAGATGCTTAGCTTCCTTAATGCGGTGCCGTTGGGCGGATGCGCACTGTTGCTGCTATGGCGGCGTATGGGAGTTGTCCTGCTGCTGCTTGGCGCGATGATTTACGATGTGCTTGCTGTGGCGCTCACCGACAGCCTCCCCACCGACACAATCCTTGCCGCCATCATCACGGCCACAATCCTGACCGTCAGTTGTAACGGCGAGAAATACAAGGACTTGTTGCGGTAAGAAAACACAATAATCGTGCGTAGCGTCGTGCCGGAGGCACGACGCTACGCACGCGCAAATCAAAACTGGTGGGATTGATTGGTAGACGGCCGATTTTTCGTAACTTTGCAGCCGAAAAAAAGATTGTCAGGTTAAAACAACGTATGGATAACAACAACCCACATATTCTGGGCACGGCGCCTATCGGCAAACTGCTCGTTCAGTACTCATTGCCGTCGATTATCGGAATGACGCTGACGTCGCTTTACAACATCATCGACAGCATATTCATCGGTCACGGCGTCGGTCCGCTTGCCATTTCCGGCCTTGCCATCACATTTCCGCTGATGAACCTGCTTATCGCCTTCTGTACGCTTGTCGGGGTTGGCGGTGCTACGATTTCATCGATACGCCTTGGTCAGCGCGACCGCAAGGGGGCGGAGGACATTCTCGGCAATGTGGTGATTCTTTGTGTGGCCAATGCGGCATTTTATGGCGGAGTCACATTCTTGTTTCTCGACCCGATACTCCGTTTCTTCGGTGCCAGCGCGGCAACGCTCCCCTATGCCCGCGACTTTATGCAGGTGATTCTTCTCGGCACGCCAATTTCGTATATGATGATAGGCCTTAACAACGTGATGCGTGCCACGGGCTATCCGAAGAAGGCCATGCTCTCGTCGATGCTTTCCGTGGGGTGCAACCTTGTGCTTGCCCCGATATTTATTTTCGTATTTGACTGGGGTATCCGTGGCGCGGCTTTCGCCACGTTGTTGTCGCAGTCGGTGGCGCTGGTGTGGGTGCTGCACCATTTTCTTGACAAAAAAACGTATATCCGTTTCCACCGCTCCACGCTGAAGCTGCGCAAGCGCATAGTGAAACAGATTTTCAGCATCGGAATGTCGCCGTTTATCATGAACGTGTGTGCCTGCTGCATAGTGATTTTCATCAACTACCAACTTCTTTCGCACGGCGACGACTACAGTGTGGGCGCTTTCGGCATCATCAACCGCGTGCAGATGCTCTTCGTGATGATTGTGATGGGCATAGCGCAGGGAATGCAGCCGATTACGGGCTACAATTTCGGCGCCGGGCTCGTTGACCGCGCCCGCCGCAGCGTGCAGCTCGGCATCGCCGCCGGATGCACGATGACAACGCTGGGATTCGTTCTTGCAGTGTTTTTCCCGGGAATGCTTGTTGGGATGTTCACCGACAGCACGCTGCTCGTGGAGCAAGCCTCCAAGGCATTGAGCATCAGTATGCTCTCATTTCCTGTAGTTGGCGCGCAGATAATCATCTGCCAATTCTTCCAGTCAATAGGCAAGGCGTTTATAGCCATCTTCCTGTCGCTGTCGCGCCAGCTGTTGTTTCTGCTGCCCGGACTGGCATTGCTGCCCGTGTGGATGGGCGTCGACGGGGTGTGGACAAGTATGCCGGTGAGCGACTTCCTTGCCACCGTAGCTGCGGTTGTAATGTTTGTTTATCAAATCCGTAAATTCCGCCGCAAGGCCGCAGTCACCACAATATGAGAAAAAGTTATGGAGAAATAATACGGTTTGCCATTGTGGGCACCGCCAATTTTCTGATAATAATGGCAGTCAGCTGGTTGCTGATGCATCTGTTCAGCATCAATTTCTATGTAGCCAACATTGTGGCATACGTGCTGGCGCTTGTCAACAACTTCTATTGGAACCGCATTTGGGTGTTCCGCTCCACGGAAGGACGTATGGGGCGCCAGGCGTTGATGTTTCTTGCCGCCTACGGCATAGCCTACCTTGTGCAGCTCGGAGTCGTCGCTGTGCTCGTGCAGTGGGTGGGTGTCAACAAGGACCTCGCCAACTTCGTCGGACTTTTCCCGTTTGGGGCTACCAACTTTCTGCTCAACAAATTTTTTGCGTTCAGATAAGTATTGCCTGGACAATATTACTGCTTTTCAGACAGTTCGAGGCTGGTAAAACGCACGAAATGATAGGATGACAAAAAAATATTGAAAATTTGCGCTTGAAAAATTGCACAATTAAAAACTTAGTCGTACTTTTGCAACGCTAAAACAAAAAAGCAACCCGCTTCAGTAGCTCAGTTGGTTAGAGCACCTGACTGTTAATCAGGGGGTCGTTGGTTCAAGCCCATCTTGAAGCGCAAGAGAGTTTCAGGTTAGCCTCGTAACTCATCTTCTTTCATAGCAAATTGCTTCAATAGCTCAGTTGGTTAGAGCACCTGACTGTTAATCAGGGGGTCGTTGGTTCAAGTCCATCTTGAAGCGCAAAAAGTTCCGTAAGCATCGCTTGCGGAACTTTTTTATTTCTAAATAATCGTGGGCAGTGGCGTACCTCCGGCACGCTGACGGCTTGGAGATGCACGGTCCCGGCACGCTCCTGCGTCGCGTACCGGGTTACCGAAAAGTGACAGTACCTCTGGCACGTGCCGGCTCAGCCAATGGGCTGCGCGAGAGTATATCCGATGAGACAGTGCCTTAGGCACGTACCGCCTCAGCCAGTGGTCTGCGCGAGAGTATATCCGATGAGACAGAGCCTTCGGCACGTGCCGCCTTAGCCAGTGGGCTGCGCGAGAGTATATCCGAAGAGATCGTGCCGGAGGCACGACATTCCCGCGTAACCCGGTACGCGACGCAGGAGCGTGCCGGGGACAGAGGGCATCCCTACACCAACCAGCGTGCCGGAGGTACGCTACTGCTTCACGTGCAAATGTTCAGTCTTTGTCGAAGTAATCCAAATTATAGGAAACATCGTTCTCTTCAAGTAGCGCACGTAATTCATCCGCATATCCGAGGCCAAGATGATGTTCGGGTTGTTGCTTGATGTAATTAATTATCATCTCCCGGTCACGGCTGCTATATGTCAATGCACAGTATCCTGTACCCCATCCTCCAAACTTAGGAAATTCGGTGCGATGGTTTTTCATGAATTTGTTTGACTCCGTCTTGATTAGTTTTACGAAATCTGAGACACACAGTGTCGGTGGAAGTCCGGCGAAGATATGTATATGGTCGGTTACGCCGCCGATTCGGTATAGTTTGCAGTTCTTATTTCGACAGATGCCGAAAATGTAGTTGTACAGTAATGGGGCATTAACTAAATTGATAGTCTTCAGGCTGTCTTTTGTGCGAAAAATAATATGATAAAGTAAATTTGTGTAACTCATCGCATTTTTTGGTAAAGATAGCCACATCTTGTTGCCAATACAAATTTCTCAACAATAAATAGCGCAGTGGCGTACCTCCGGCACGCTGACGGCTTGGAGATGCACAGCCCCGGCACGCTCCTGCGTCGCGTACCGGGTTACCGAAAAGTGACGTGCCTCCGGCACGTACCGCCTTAGCCATCTGTCTGTGCGAGAGTATATCCGAAGAGATTGCACCTCAGCCATCTGTCTGTGCGAGAGTATATCCGAAGAGATTGCACCTTAGCAATGGGCTGCGCGAGAGTATATCCGATGAGACAGTGCCTCCGGCACGTACCGGCTTAGCCAATGAGTTGTGCGAGAGTATATTTGTGTAGACCCTTTATTTCCCGATTACAAATTCTACCTCTTTGAAAGCGAAGCGAGGGCGGGAGCCGTCGGGGCGGGCGAGGGTCAGGATGCCGTCGGAAGCCACGTCGGCAATTTCGGCGCAGAACTCTTCTCCGGCTGCGAGATGGTCAGCCGTCCGGTCGGCTACGTTGCGGTAAGTGTGCAACCCGTTGCGGCGGTATAGGCGGCTGAGAAACTCGGCGTGCAGCGACTCGGCGTTGTCGGGCAGCGAGTCGACAAGGCGCAGCAGCTCTTCGGAAAGATGGTGCAGCACATCGGGCAGCGGGGTGTCGCAGCCGATGATTTGGCGTAGTGACACGGGGTTGGGCGCGTCAGACAGAAATTTCTCTTGGTTGATGTTGAGTCCGATACCCGCTATCGTGTGGTCGATTTTTCCGCCTGACAGCGAGTGCTCCACGAGGATTCCGCAGATTTTGCGGTCGTTCCAGTAAATGTCGTTAGGCCATTTTATGCTTACGCCGTTGTCGATGTAGCGGTCAAGGGTGTGCACCACAGCAAGCGCCACCGCTTCCGACAGCCAGAACTGGCAGCTTGGCTTCACGTTTGCCGGGCGCAGCAACATCGACATCGTGATGTTTTTGAAGTCGGCGCTTTCCCACGAGTTGCCCCGCTGTCCGCGTCCTGCGGTTTGGCAGTCGGCGTAGACAACGGTGCCGTGGACAGCACCTTCGGCGTTTTGCGCCAGATAGGTGTTGGTGGAGCGTATCGACTCAAGATGGATGTATGTTGGAGTCATCGCGATTATGATTTTTTTGTAGTGCGGCGCACGGTGCGGCGAGGTTTTTTAGGCGCGTTTGCCGCCTCTTCGATAATTGCGCGGCAATCATCGAGCGAGAGCGCCGCCGCATCCTTGTCCTTCGGAATCTTGTAGTTTTTCTTTTTGTATGAGATATAGACTCCGTAAGGGCCGTTGAGAATTTCCATCTCCGGCTCCTCGTCGAATGTTTTTACCAGACGTTTTTTCTCTGCTTCGGCTTTGTTCTTGATCAGCTCGACCGCCTCGTCGAGGGTGATTGTTTGCGGTGATAGCGTCTTAGGCACCGAGACAAACATTTTGCCGTGTTTCACGTATGGGCCGAAGCGTCCGATAGCCACCGTCACGGTCTCGCCCTCGTAGTCTCCGAGAGTGCGTGGCAGCTCGAATAGCTTTAGAGCCTCCTCGAGTGTTATGTCGCTTACCGACTGTCCCTTCTGCAGCGATGCAAATTGCGGCTTCTCCTCGCTGTCGGTCGATCCGAGCTGCACGAGCGGTCCGAAACGTCCGATTTTCACCGACACCTCTTTGCCTGTTTTCGGGTCGGTGCCGAGCACGCGTTCTCCCACCTTGTGCTCGAGGCGCAGGTTGGAAATTTTTTCCACTTCCGGGTGGAACAGTTTATAGAAATTGGCAATCTCATCGTTCCATTTTGTCTGACCTTCAGCGATATGGTCGAATTTCTCCTCCACGTTGGCAGTGAAGTTGTAGTCCATGATGTCGGGGAAATATTCCATAAGGAAATCGTTTACCACCATACCCACATCTGTCGGGATGAGCTTGTTTTTCTCGTTGCCGTACGACTCTTCCTTCTTCGTTTCTTTGATTTTGCCGTTTTTCAGCTCGATCAGGCAGATGTCGTGTTTTGTTCCGGTTTTCTCGCCTTTTTCCACGTAGTCGCGGTTCTGTATAGTAGAGATTGTCGGAGCGTAGGTTGAAGGACGTCCGATGCCCAGTTCCTCGAGTTTCTTTACGAGCATCGCCTCGGAGTAGCGTGGCGGCTGCTGCGTGTAGCGCTGTGTGGCGTCGATTTCATCGAGCGCGAGAGTCTCGCCCTTTTTCAGTTCAGGCAGACGGGTGTCCGACTCCGCGTCGTTTGATTCATCGTCGGACGATTCCATGTATACGTGCAGGAAACCGTCGAATTTGATAACCTCGCCCGTAGCCACAAACTTTTCCTGGCGTCCGCCGATGCTGATTTCGGCGGTGGTTTTCTCCAGTTCGGCATCAGCCATCTGAGTGGCGATGGTGCGCTTCCAAATAAGGTCGTAGAGGCGTTTCTCCTGCGCCGTCCCCGAGATTTCGTGGTGTGAGATGTATGTAGGGCGGATAGCCTCGTGAGCCTCCTGTGCGCCCTTTGCCGTGGTGTGGTAGTTGCGCGCCTTGTAGTATTTGTCGCCGAGCGTAGTTGCGATTTCTTCCTTGATAGTGCCGAGAGCAAGCGACGACAGGTTGACACTGTCGGTACGCATGTAAGTGATATGTCCGGATTCGTAGAGGCGCTGAGCCACCATCATTGTCTGTGACACGGTGAATCCCAGTTTGCGTGAAGCCTCCTGCTGCAGCGTCGACGTGGTGAACGGGGCTGCCGGCGACTTCTTCAGCGGTTTCACTGTCAGGTCGCTGATGCTGAACGTTGCGTTCTTGCATGATTCGAGAAACTCCATTGCCGCCTCTTTGCTTGGCAGACGCTTGTTGAGCTCAGCGCGAATAGGCTGCGCCGCATTGTCGGTGTGGAGCAAAGCCACCACACGGTAGTATTCCTCAGCCTTGAAATTCTTGATTTCCTTCTCGCGTTCCACAATCAGTCTTACCGCCACGCTCTGCACGCGTCCGGCGGAGAGAGCCGGTTTGATTTTTTTCCAAAGCACAGGCGACAGTTCGAAGCCCACGATGCGGTCGAGCACACGGCGCGCCTGCTGGGCGTTCACACGGTCGATGTCGATGCCGCGTGGCGTCTCGATGGCGTGAAGGATTGCGCTTTTGGTGATTTCGTGAAAGACGATGCGTTTTGTCTTTTCCGGCGTCAGACCGAGCACCTCGTACAGGTGCCAAGCGATAGCTTCTCCCTCGCGGTCCTCATCGGAAGCGAGCCAGACCGTGTCTGCCTTTTTCGCTTCAGCCTTCAACTGCTTCACAAGTTCCTTCTTGTCGGCAGGGATTTCATATATGGGTTTGTAGTCGTGCTCCACGTCGATGCTGAAATCCTTCTTTTGAAGGTCGCGGATGTGGCCATAACTTGACATTACTTTGTAGTCGTCTCCCAGAAACTTTTCGATTGTCTTAGCCTTTGCAGGTGACTCGACAATTACTAAATTTTTCGGCATATCAATAATTCTCTCTTGTTTTTGCG
>OMDO01001146.1_pt1 | contig 13183 bp, 8 predicted proteins | sample 1674051 | NCBI WGS metagenome assembly OMDO01 (sample SAMEA103958138, study PRJEB25191) | human gut metagenome | biome: human-associated habitat [ENVO:00009003]; feature: intestine environment [ENVO:2100002]; material: feces | place: Germany | collected 2013/2015 | reverse complement strand
GCCAATGAACAAGGCTTCCTCTCCACACTACCGCTGGTCACACTGGATGCCGACATTGAGCGTAAAAGCCGCCGCAACGCATTGACCACCGGCGTAGCTGCGGCATTCCCCTTTGTGTCCTATGAGCACAGCGACCGCAACGGCATCTTTCTGGGGCTGAACCTCTACAACAAGTCCCCGGTATTCCTTGACCCTTACGACGACTACAAATATACCAACGGCAACTGGTGGATCGGCGGCAACTCCGGCGCCGGCAAGAGCGTAACGCTCCAATGCCTGGCCGGACGTCTGCGGGAGCAGGGCAAGCGTGTGGTGTGCGTCATTCCCAAGAAAGGCCACGAGTTCCGCCCCAACTGCGAGCAGCTGGGCGGCCTGTATCTGCGCTTGTCCCCCTCCTCGCGGGATTGTCCCAATATCATGGCTATCCGCCGCAAGACACTGGACGCCTATGCCGGAATACAAGAGCTGGCGGCGCGGGACGATTCCGTGCTGGCAGATAAGATCTCCCGGCTCATCATCTGGTACTCCCTGCAAAAGAAGGATCTCACGGAGGAGGACAAAAACTATCTGGACGCCTCACTGGTGGAGTGCTACGACCGCTACGGGATCACCTTCGACAACACCTCCGTGGTGGATGAAAACGGAGCATTCAAGGAAATGCCCATTATCCCCGACTGGTACAATGTCCTACTGGAAAAGCCGGAAACCAAACATCTGGCGGTGGTGCTGACCCGCTATGTGACCGGCTCTGCCGCCGCCATGGGTCGCCGCAACCACATCAGCATCGACAACAAGTATATCGTGTTGGACACCTCCGGTATGCCGGACGATCTGATCCTGCCCGGTATCTATTGGGCCATCGACGTGGCCAACGACATCATCATGAACGCAGGCGGCGAGCTGTCCGCCCTGATTGCGGATGAGCTGTGGAGTCTGGTAGGAGCCGGTTCCAATCCACTGGCCGCCGCCTATGTGCAGGAGATGGTCAAGACCATCCGCGGCCTTGGCGGTATCGCTATCACCTCTACGCAGGGTATGCAGGACCTGTTCAGTCTGGAGGGCGGTAAGTACGGCAAGGGCATTCTGGACTCCAGCCGTATCAAATTCGTCATGCAGATGGAGGAGCAGGAGGCCCGCCTCATTCAGCAGATCCTCAACCTCTCGGAAGAGGAAGTGCGGCAGATCACACGTTTCCGGCGCGGCGAGGGCTTGCTGTGCATCGGGTATAATCACGTCCCCGTGGCCTTCCATGTCACGAAAAAAGAATATGCCGCCCTTACCACATCGCCCACCGACCGGCAGGCTCGGAAGAAAGGAACCAAATGAGCAAACAGACTGATTTACGGGAGATCCAGCGCCTGACAGAAGACGCCGCCGTAGACGCCCGAAAGCTGCTGATCCAAGCGGACAATCTACAGCCTGACACCTTTCAGAAAATGTTGGAGGCGCTATGTGGCAGCTTTGAAGATACCGCCTTGCAGCTTCGCCGCCTCTGCGAGCAGCGGAGTCCCGGCACAGGCGGGTATAAACGAGGCCGCGCCCTTCGTCCGCTGGAGGTGGTGGGCAGCGTGGAACGTATCGGCATCGACTGGCTTCATATCCGCATCAATACCCTGCTGCCCCACTGCCGCTTCCAACCGCCCGCATGGCTGACGGAAACCTTGGTGGAGCTGCTGGACGCTTATGAAGCCTGCGGCGGTCAGCTTCCTCATTTCAAAAGCGCACTGCTGGTGATCGAGGAATACAGCGATGTGGATGGCCGTCACATTTTCGATCAGGACAACAAGGGCTGGAAAGCGGTCAGCAACGCCATCAAGGGCAGGGTGATCCCCGACGATGACCAGTATACGCTTTCGGTGGCACTGCTCTCTACACGGAGCTGCCAGAATGTGTGTCACATCACTGTGCTGGACATGAAGGACGCACCGGATTTCTTCTCCGCACGGACGGGAGATTACAGCGTTACGGGGCTATATTGAGGCGGAAATACCCAACAGGTTTTCTGCCAAACCGGAGCAAAATCCCGCGCTTCCTCGGAAAGCAAAATCTGTTGGGTATATACGCCCCGCAAAGCCTTTTGCCGGCAAGCTTTTCCACGCTCCTGTGCCTGCCCGCAGCGGTGAAAAAACTGCCTTCTACGGGGAGCCAACAGATTTGATGCGAGAAAGGCGCCGAAAGTGGCCTTACACCGGCACGGTGTAAGGGTGCTTTCGGCGTTCACAGGAACGAGGGTGCGAATGGTTTTTTGTGTGCGTGAGATCGAGGCGCTGCGGCTGCTGGGATGGTGCCAGTATATCCGACCCGCCCAGCTGCTGCGGGTCGTCAGCGAGACAGAGCTATCGAACCTGCTGGCGATGAAATTCATCAAATACCATACCAAAAGCGAGGCCCTGATCCTTACCGCGGAGGGGCGTCGGCTGCTGGCGGGAACCATATGGCTGCCGGATACGCCGAGGACGTACCATGCGGATGCCGTTGTGCGGCGGCTGCGGCTTGCTTCGCTGCTGCTAACAGCCTACCAGTCCGGTATCAACGTCTATGCTGTGCAGCCGGACGAACTGGCGGAGGAAAATGCCCTGTTTCTCACCTCTGCCGGTCGTGGCCGGGGCCGTAATCCATGGGGTAGCACCCGCACGGCGGCGCTGCTCCGCATGGGGGATATGCTCTGTGCCGCGCACTATGTTTGTCCTGACATTGGCTGCCTTTGCCCGATGGATGAGCTGTCCGCCTTTCAGAACAACACCGCCAAATTGCCCGGAACACGCAGCTTCCTTTTTTGCGGCGAAAGCTATTTAGATATGCTTACCGAACTGGACAAGCCTATGGCAGAGGACGAAAGCAAGCTCATGACCTACGGCGCCGCTGCCCGCTGGTTCCGGCAGCCAGTTTATCTTCTGTCCTGCGACGATACCGGTGTGACACAGCTTCAGCTCATGGCCCAGCCGGATTACCGACGGAGACTGACGCGCTTGGCCCTGAAAGGCCATTACCACCCTCCACCGCATGAGTGTCCCTGCTGGGACGCACTGTTTCAGGGCCAGCCCTTCGTGCTGGCGGCGGACATGGAGCCGCGCCGTGTGGACACCGCCTATACGCTGGCGCAAGAGCAGGGTCATTCGCAGCTCGTATTGGCCGCTCTGCCGCAGCAGGTAGCAGAGGTGTGGGGTCCACGCTACAGGGACACCGGAAAAGCGCGGGTCTTTACCTTGACCGAGGATGCCATCACACAGCTGCTGGGTAAAACGCCGAAGCCCTACCGTCCACCGGACACCCCCTATGTCACAGAAAAAGGAGAGATGATCCATGCCCCGCCTATCAAAGCTGCTGGAAAAGCTGGAGGATACCGTTGAAGCCCGCTGGGGCGTATGGTTCCAGCGGCATAAGAAAATGCTGCCCATCTACATCCCCGTTGGGCTGGTGTGCTGGTATTTTTACGGAATGCTCCTGAACTCCATGCGTCTCGGCATTGACGCCGTCTTTCATAACACGGGGCAGGACGTGACCGCCATCTGGATATTCGATCCGATCCGCAACTGGCTGGCGATATTCTCCGGCTTTGGACTGAAAGCCACCGCGTTCTTTGCGCTGATGTTCTGCCTTGTGACCAAACGCGGCTACCTTTGGTTTTCCGGCTATAAGTATACGCGGGATCCACGGGGCTTTGATATTCTTCCGGACGGGACGCACGGTTCCTCCGGCTTTCTCACCAAGCGGGAGATGGAAGCCTTTCTGGAGATCGGTCCCATACAAAGCGTCTCCGGGATGCTGCTGGGCAAGATCAAGGAGCGGCCAGAGGACCCGGACAAATACGCCGCCTATGTGGCTCATCGCATGGTACCCGGCGAGAACAACAACCTTCTCTGCATCGGCGCACCGGGCAGCTGGAAGACCCGCGGCCTGATTCTGCCCTTTCTGATGGGCTGCGCCCAGCGAAAGGAGTCCGTATTCTGCGTCGATCCAAAGGGTGAACTGTTCGAGCAGCTTTCCCCCTACTTCCGTGAAAACGGCCATTACGTCAAAGCGGTCAACTTTCTGGACATGGCACACTCAGATGGCTGGAACTGTCTCTATGGACTGGACACAGAAACAGATCTGGTACAGACGGTGGCCAACACCATTATCCAGAATACCTCCAGCCCCAAAGAGGCTGACGACTTCTGGAGCCGTGCGGAGCTGAATCTCCTGATGGCCCTGATCCACTACGTCTGCAATCTGCGGGATGAAAAAGGTGATCTGCTGCCCATCGAGCAGCGGGGTTTGGGCGACGTGTATCAGATCCTTGCCACCATGAGCGTCAATGAGCTGAACCGCACACTGGCGTCGCTGCCGCCTGACCACCCCGCCAAAGGCCACCACGGGCTGTTCCTGAAGGCCCGCGAAAATCTATGGGGTAATATCATCACCGGCCTTGGCAACCGGCTTGCCATCTTCCAGAACAAGCTGGTGGACACGATCACCCGCAACCACGATGTAGACCTCGTGCTGCCGGGACAGCGGCCCTGTGCATACTTCATCATCATTTCCGCACAGGACAGTGCCTACCGTTTTCTCAGTTCACTATTCTTTTCCTTGGCTATGCCGCAGCTTTCCAACTACGCACGGCTCCACTGCAAGGGCGGTCGGCTGCCGGTGCTGGTAAACTTCTGTCTGGACGAATACTGCAACATCGGCTACATGGAGGGTATTGCCGACGCGCTGAACAGTGTGTGCGGCTTCAATATCGCGTGTCAGGTGGTGGTACAGAGCCTCAGCCAGTGGCAGCAGCGATACCCTGGCAAGGAGTGGGAAAATCAGCTCAACACCTTTAACCAGACCATCTATATGGGCTGCAACGACCTGACCTCTGCCAAGTACATCTCGGAAAAGTGTGGCAAGGTCACCATTGCTGTTACCAATAACCAGATGCCCATGCAGCCGCTGTTCTCACCCATCTATAATAGCACGCGACCCTATTCCAAGACCCGCAGTAATATCCAGCGGGACTTGATGCAGCCGGATGAGGTGCTGCGCTTAGATCAGCAAAGGTGCCTGGCACTGTTTCAAGGCCACCGGCCCGCGCTGCTTTATAAGCTGACGCCGGAAGAATTACCGGACTTCGCCGGACTTACGACCTGCCGCGTGGTGGACTATATCCCCGCATGGAAGCAAAAAGCGCAGGAGACACCGACCACCGCGCCTCGGAAGGAAGAAAAGTCTCCTGCCGAAGAACGGACGCCTGCCCCACAGGCAGAGCCGCCGATCTCTACGGCAGAGGACGATGATTTTACCTATGAGGTAGATGGCAACGATCTCGGCATGGTGGAGCTGAAGCCCGCGCCACGAAAACAGGCAGAATAACAAAACGATATGAGGAGGGGCCGGTATGAAAGCCGCAAAATTGAACCAGCGCCCTGCGTTTGCGCTCATGAAGCAAACGGATATACAGAGCGTCCATCATCTGCAAATGCCGCGGTGGTTATTTTCCGACCAACGGTACGCGGAAATGAGCCTGGACGCCAAGGTGGCCTACACCTTCCTGTTGAACCGATTTCAGCTCTCCCGCAGGAACGGCTGGGTCAATGACAATGGCGAGGTCTTTGTGATTTTTCCCCGCAAAGCGTTGGCACAGGAGCTGCGCATCTGTGAGCAGCGAGTGTCTGCCGCGTTCCGTAAGCTGGCGGAGCTTCACCTGATTTGGGAAAAACGCTGCGGACGGGGCGACGCCAACCAGATCTATCTCGCCTGCGTACAGCCCATGGATGATCCGGATTACCAGTGCGCGCCATTTATGGAGCCGGAGGAATGCGGCACAAGAACCTCCGATATTGCGGCTCTTGATTCCCCAGAACCGCAGGATAGGCGGTTCAAGAACGGCGAAAACAGCAGTTCAAGAACCGCAGATGCTGCGCCTGCAGAACCGCAAAATCCGCGGCCAAGTTATACTGATAAGAGGAAGAACGATGAGAGTTATATTGAAGTCAGTCCATCCGTCACGGAGGGAACGGACGAAGAAGAGCTTACTGGCATTCTGGATGCCTGTGAGCTCTCCTCTTTTGAGCCGGAGATGGCTCGTATTTTTGAAACGGCCATCGAGCGGCTTTTTTATTCGGACAGCTTTCGGGTAGGCAACGCCACACTGCCGCAAAGCAGGGTGCGTCACAGGCTCCACGATCTGGACAACTTAACGCTGCGCGATACGGAGCAGCGGCTGCGGGCCAATCAGGAGCGCAATATCCGTAACTCGATCCAATACACCATGGCTGTCCTGTTCAACTGTATCACGGAGGGTGAAAGCGATCTGGTCGTCGATCCCTATCTCAACAGCCTCGGCGGGCCATAGGAGGTGATATAGCTATGCTGCTGACCAACCAGCAAAAGTGCATCATGGAGATCTTAGGCAAGGTCGGCTGTATCCGGCGCGACCAGCTTCTCGCGCTGCTGTATGGCAAGTACCGGGAGCGAGTAATGACCATGCGCCCGGAGCATCTGACGCCCATGCTGCGCCAGCTCAGCGGGATCTCTCACGCTGTCTGTGTGGAGGATGATGTGATACGGCTCATCACAAAAACGGCAAATCCGCTGCTTTTGGAGAGCATCGACGTGATGCTGGAGATCACAGGCGGGTGTCCGCTTCAATTCTCTATCCCCACCAGTCTGCCCGCTCTGCTCTGCTTTCTCTACGGCGATGAGCTGACCGCCTACTATGTGACAGCTTTGACCGCAGAACGCGAACCCTCTTTTCGCCGTATAGAGATCGGAGAAAAAGAGCGGCTCATCTGGCTTCCGGAACACACCCTTGTCCTGCAAGGCAAGGAGCTGCCGGATCGTCAAATCATTGCACAGAAGCAAAAGGACGGTACACACCGTTTCTTTGCGAATAAAAACACGACATTCTAAAACGAGGAGGTAACCAAATGCCAAGAAAGAAGACCGTTCCGACCGAACCACAGCCCGATCCTCCCGCAGAGATCACGGAAGCCACGGTGGAACCGGCACCCAATCCCATCGAGCAGCAGCCCCCTGACATTCTGAATGGAAGCACTCCGCCTGGGGAGGACTTGGAGACTCCGTCTGTGTCGTCAGAAACTGATGCCGAAACCGAGGTGGCTTCAACGGAAGCATCTGAAGATGCAGAAGAACCGTCCTATGATGATACGGATATGACCGTAGACTTTGCGGAGGATCCCGCCACACAGAAAGGCTCTCCGCCCGATCCGGAAACCACATCAGAGGGCGAAGAAGCTGTTGTGGAAGAAGATGCCTCGCCGCCCATGGCTGAAGCTCATCCCGCAGAGGAACGGGAAGCATCTGCACTGAGGCCGGAGATGAGTGACCGCGAGAAGTTCTTTCATCTGGATTTCCACAAACTGGATCGCAATCTATCTGAGGAGGAACGCCGGGAATGGAACGCCATCTACGCGTCCTATCGCGGCGGCAGCCCGCTCAGCGGTATGGTGATCGGTGTGGATATGTTTTCGCTGAATGTACGCAGCCGCAGGACCGGCGAGGTGCGAAAGCGGGAGCTGTTCTGCGCCATCGTCGTTCCGTACCGTGTGCGTATTCTGATTCCGGAAACAGAAATGTGGTCAGGAGAGGGGCGGTCAGGAATGTCATTGAATCATATCATGGGTGCCACGCTGTCCTTCAACATCATCAAGGTGGACAGGGAAAATGGCTTTGCGCTGGCTTCCCGTAAGTCGGCCATGAAAGCACGCCGTTCCTACTTTGCCCATCGGGCAGAGTTGAACGCACCCGGCACCCGGCTGAAATGCCGTGTCATTGATGTTGGTCCTGTCCGCTGTACGGTGGAGTGCTATGGTCATGACATTCGGCTAACGCAGAAGGATCTCTGCTATATGTCCGTGTCGGATCTGCGCACTGTCTACCGCCCCGGGCAGGAGCTGGACTGCGTTGTGACGGACTATGATGCCGATGAGGATCGGCTCCGGGTTTCCGTGAAGGCGGCATTGTCCGATCCCTTTGAAGGGGCCGAGCGGCGTCACCCTGTCAACAGCCGGCGGCAGGCTGTGATCTCCGGCAAGTATGCCGGCGGTGTCTTCTGCAATCTGCCGGATGGTACTGTCTGCATGTGCTCCTATGCTTATCAGTATGAGGACAGCGACTTTGAGATCGGAGACACCGTGATCCTGACGGTCAAGCGGTTTGACAGCAACAAGCGTCAGATGTATGGAAAGATTCTTTCCAAGTGGTAGTGTCAAAAGGATTGTCAAGCTTTTATTTTAAATGCTTATGCCGCCCAAAATAAAGTCTGTGGGCCTATTGATTTCCGGGGATAAGCATGATTAAAATAAAACCAACAGGAAAAGAAGGGAGTGCAGAAAATGATAAAAAGACGATTAGCACTGCTCGCGCTGGAGGGCGTTCTGCTGCTCACGGCCTGCGGGCAGACAAAGGATATCTCCACACTGACAACACCCCCACCGCAAAGCGCGGCGCAGGTTATCGCACCGGCAGGTGACGGGGCGCAGGGGGGTGCTGAGAACTCGTCTACCGTGGAGACTGTCGAGGAGACCGAGCCCGCAGGCGGCGAGGATACTCCGAAACTTGCCGATAGTGCGAAGACACCCTCCGGTAAGATGGAGGTAACACCACCGCCTACTGCACCGAAAGAGCCGGTGACACCCGCGCCTGCACCGGAGGATAAACCTGCTCCCGCACCCACACCGGTGCCTACCCCAGCAGAGGAGAAACAGGAAGAATCTACGCCCGAACCTACGCCCACGCCGAAGCCTGCCGCCAGCGGGAACATCTACTCCATCGCGGAGGCTATTCAAGCAGGCAACGAGTACGCAAGAGCGCAGTACGGCGTGACCATCGATACCAGCATGACCGCCGCCGACTCCAGCTTCTTCCCCGGCACGGCGGACAGCGTGGCATGGCTGGCGGAGAACGGCGGACAGTCGGCACTGACCGCCGCCGTAAAGGGCAACGTGGACGCCACCTTCGCCTGCCTCGCCGCCATGGACGGCGCGGAAACGGTCAGCGCGTATGCGCGGTTCAACTGCACCGCTCGCTATGATGCGGCATCGGACGAATACATCGTGGTGGTGCTGTACGGATAAACCAACTGAATACCCGACCAGAAGACCGACAGCGTGAGCTGCCGGTCTTTTGCGTTGGGAGAAAGGACGAGCATGAAGAAAACAATTCCTAAGCTGTTGACGCTGGTATGTCTTTTAGTAGCAATCATGGGTCTGTCCATCGTGACCGCCCACGCAGCCACAGTCACAGGCACGGTCAGCGGCGGTAACGAGTATCGGTATCATGAGGATAAGTCGCCCGTGCCGCAATGGGGTGCATTTACCAGTACAAAGCTGAAATACTTTACCAGAGACGATACGGGCGTAACGGTGCCTGCCTACTGTATGGAGCCATCCGTTCGCTCTGCCAGCGGCGATCTGAGCTACTCCTCCACCAGTTGGAGCAGCTTGAGCTGGAATCAGCGGTACGCTGTGACGCTGGCACTCTCCTACGGCTACGGCGGTAACTATGATTTTTATGGAATCCATCCCGACTGCGCGCAGCTGGCGACACAGGCGGTGATTTGGGAGTTCGTGTGCGGCTACCGCAGCCCGGTGTACCCCTACACGCTGTACGACACCACCTGCGCCAACCTGTTCCACTACGCCGGCGACGGCGTGCAGGAGGCGTATGACATCCTTATTGACCGCATTATGGGTCATGGCGTGATTCCCAGCTTTGCGGTGAAATACCGCAATCAGCTTTCGGACGCCAATGCCATTACGCTGACATGGGACGGCAGTCAGTATGTGGGTACAGCCACCGATACCAACGGTGTGCTGTCGCAGTACTACTTCCGGACCAATATCAGTGGCGTAACCGTCAGCCAGCGGCGTAATGTACTGACCGTGACGGCCACAAAGGACGCTGCAGCGAAGCTGAACGGTTATATCAGCAGCGACTACGGCTACGCACTGGATGTGGAGGGCACGGAGGCTGTGCTGCTGGAGCCCAGCAATGGCAGTAATTATCAGGCTTGCGCCGCGCTGACCTCGCTGCCCGACCCCGTGTGGGCGTACATTCACTTTAAGGTCAACATTGTGGAAGAGAAAGGCAGTCTGACCATCAATAAGGTGGACGCGGAAACCGGCAAGGCACTGGCAGGCGTGACCTATCGGCTATTTGATGCCAATGGTAAAAAGGTGGCTGACATGACCACCGGTGCAGACGGTAAGGCAGTGTTCAAGGATCTTCCACAGGGCAAGTATAGCTATCAGGAGATCAGCGCGCCCTCTGGCTATGTGGTGGACAACACCAAGTATCAGATCACCATTACGGCCACGGCACTGAACATTACGCAAAAGAGAACCAACACACCTGCCAAGGCCGGCATCGAGATCGTCAAGGTGGACGCTGATCACAAGACACCGCTGCAAGGCGCGGGCTTCCGACTGTATGATGCTTCTGGTAAACAGGTCGCGGAGGGCAACACAGACGTCAATGGTAAGCTGACCTTCTCCAACCTGCGGTTGGGTAGCTATACCTACAAGGAATTCAAAGCACCGGACGGATATGTTTTGGATACCACGGCGTACTCCGCTGTGCTGAACCAAAACGGGCAGGTGCTGAAGGTCACTCGCGAGAATATACCGGTCAAAGGCAGCATTGAGGTCTTGAAGGTGGACGCAGAAACCAAACAGCCGCTGGCCGGTGTGGTGTATCGTCTTTTCGCCGCCGATGGCAGCGAGATCGCGGATGGCACGACCGATGCCACCGGCAAGGTGACATTCTCCGGCCTGCGACTTGGCAAATACGCCTATCAGGAGATCAGCACCGTGGACGGCTATGTGCTGGACGAGACCAAATACGATTTCAGCATGACCACTGCGAACCTTAATATCAAAGTCACACGCGAGAACGTACTCGCCAAGGGCAGCATCACCGTCCGCAAGGTGGATGCGACGGGCGCACCGCTTGCCGGTGCGGAGCTTCTGTTGGAGACTTCCACAGACGGTAAGACATGGACGGAGGTCGGCAGAGTGACCACCGACAACACAGGCATCGCCAAGTGGAGCGACCTCAAGGTTGGCGCGCAGTATCGTATTACCGAAACCAAAGCTCCCGCAGGGTACACCCTCCTGACCGAGCCGCTGTTCACAGGAACGTTGGACAGCAATAACCGAGACATTACCATCACTGCCTGCAACAATGCGGGATTCGTCCTGCCGTTCACGGGCGGAACGGGATTTACAACCTATTTCCTGTTTGCAGCACTCATGCTTTGCATGGGTGTTTGTTTTTGCAAAAAATCTGATTTTATGAAGGAGACAGCTAAATGAAAAAGATCCATCGCGTGTTGGCACTGCTGTTAGCGGCGCTTATGGCCCTTGGGCTGATGACCACAGCATTTGCCGCAACAGATTCTGCGCCTACCATCGACCCCGGCAAGAAAGCATCCCTTTCCGTCTACAAGTACGACATCACCAAGGCCAGCAACGACGGCGCGTGGGATGCTGAGTCCTACGTTTCCACCGGCCTACATGACGACACGGTTATCGACAAGCTGAGCAAGTACGCCATTCAGGGCGTGGAGTTTACCTACCTCCGCGTCGCTGACATTGCCATGAACAGTGAACTGGTGGATGGCCAGCGTCGGGTGGGTGTGCTGTATGGATTCGACAGTTCCGACCGCAGCACCGCCGTGCTGTCTGCCATCGGTCTGACCGCCGCAGACGCCCACAAGACCGACAACAGTATCAACTACTTCACCAGCGATATGCTCAACAACAAGCTGACCGCTGCGCTGACTGCCAATGCCACCACCGTGAAAAATGCGCTGGAAACGGCTGTGAAGAACGGCGGTGTGGCTATGTCCGAAACGGATGTTACCGGCCACACCTCTGCATCCGACATGGAGCAGGGGCTTTACCTCGTTGTGGAGACTCGCGTCCCTGAAAACGTGACCTCCACCTGCAATCCCTTCTTCGTGTCCCTGCCCATGACCACCATCGACGGCGCGGCGTGGAATTACGATGTGAGCGTGTACCCCAAGAACCAGACTGGCAACCCCAACCTCGAAAAGACCGTCCGTGAAAACAAAAACTCCACCGGCAAGCACAACGGCAGCCTGACCGACATCAAGGACAGTTACGCTCACACTGCCACCGCATCCGCGGGCGATGTGGTGGACTACCAGATCATCAGCACCCTGCCCACGATTACCTCCAAGGCATCCAGCCTGAGCGAGTACACCTATGCGGACACTTTGAGCAAGGGCATCAAATACAACAAGAACGATGTGGTCATCGAGTTTTTCCGCGATGCTGGCTGCAATGACAAAATCGCCACCTGGGCCGAGAACTCCGGCAAATTCGCCGTGGCTTACGATGACGCAGCCAACACTATGACCATCCGCATGACCGATACCGGTCTGGCGGAGATCAACGAGGCAACCACCGTTTACACCGACAGCGTGAAGCGCGGCTATTCCGACTGCACCATGCGGATTACCTATGCGGCCACTCTGACCTCCGACGCTCAGATGGGCAACAAGGATAACCCCAACGAAGTCGAGCTGACTTGGAAGCGCACCAACACTACTTACTACGACACTCTGAAGGACTGCTGCCATGTCTACACCTACGGCATTGACGTTCTCAAGCAGTTCTCCGACAACGGCGGCAACCTGCGGAACGTGAAGTTCCGGCTGCACAACGATACTGACGACTGCTATATCATCGCGGAACAGAAGGACGGCGTGTACTATCAGGTACCAACAGCCAGCGGCAAAGGTTTCCCACGCATGAACATCACTGCTCCTGAAAGCGTGGTGAAGCTCAGCGGTGTTCCGCCCATGGTACGCCGTGCGGCATTTGCCACAGATCCGAACAACAGCAATATGCCCTTGCTGCGCTGCGTAAACCTCCGCCTGACCGCTGATGGCCTGCGTGCCGTTGGCAGCGATGGCGTCTGCATTGTTTCCGCAAAGGGAGATAAGCAATGTACCGGAGATCAGACGTTTCTTATCCCCGCTGCCAACCTGGAAAAGCTGGCCCAGCTTTGCGAGGAAAAGGATACATTTTCCGTTGGCATGGCCGACAGGCAGCTCGTCTTTGTGAAAGAGGGCTTTCAGTTTGCCGCACGGCTCATGCACGGCAGCTATGTGGATACGGACAGTCTCATTGCGGGGACACAAAACACATTTACGGTGCTGAGCGATTCC
>OMDO01001135.1_pt1 | contig 13350 bp, 11 predicted proteins | sample 1674051 | NCBI WGS metagenome assembly OMDO01 (sample SAMEA103958138, study PRJEB25191) | human gut metagenome | biome: human-associated habitat [ENVO:00009003]; feature: intestine environment [ENVO:2100002]; material: feces | place: Germany | collected 2013/2015 | reverse complement strand
AGTCCGTGTTCAATGCACATTAACGGGGGTGATACCATGCTGACACTCACGCCCGTCGCGCTTGCAACAGCGAACGCATTTGTCAATGCGCATCACCGGCACCATAAGGCAACTGCGGGGCATAAGTTTTCCATCGGCTGTGCCAAGGATGGAGAGCTTGTCGGTGTTGCAATCGTAGGCCGTCCGGTAAGCCGGTATCTGGATGATGGCTGGACATTGGAGGTCAATCGCCTTTGCACCACTGGTGAGAAGAACGCTTGCAGCATCCTTTATGCCGCATCCGCGCGGGCGGCAAAGGCGATGGGATACCGCAAAATCATCACCTATACGCTGGATAGCGAGAGCGGCAGCAGTCTCCGCGCCGCTGGTTGGAGCTGCGCAGGCATGGCAGGCGGCAAATGCTGGACAGGCAGCCGTAAGCCCGCCTCCGCTTTGTATCCGGCGCAGATGAAACTTCGATATGAAAAGCTCTTGTAAAGGGGGATTTCTATGGCCTATGTCAACGTCCCAAAGGACTTAACCAAAGTAAAAACCAAGGTGCTGTTCAACCTCACGAAACGACAGCTCATTTGCTTCGGAAGCGGCGCGCTCATCGGCGTACCGCTTTTCTTCTTGCTCAAGGGAAGCATCGGCACCAGCCCCGCCGCCATGGTGATGATGGTGGTGATGATCCCGGCCATGCTGTTCGCCATGTATGAAAAGAACGGTCAGCCGCTGGAGGTCGTCATCCGCAACATCTACCGTGTGTGCTTCCAGCGGCCGAAGCAGCGTCCGTATAAGACCAACAATTTTTATGCCGTTCTGGAGCGGCAAAACCAGTTAGACCGGGAGGTGTATCAAATTGTCCGAAAAGAAAAAGCTGACCCACGCCGAACGAAAACAGATCGAAGCCGCCATCGCAAGAGCGAACCGAACGGATAAGAAAGAAAAATCGGCGCAGGACAGCATCCCGTATCAGCGTATGTGGCCGGACGGCATTTGCCGTGTGACCGACACGCGCTACACCAAAACGATCCAGTATCAGGACATCAACTACCAGCTCTCGCAGAATGAGGACAAGACCGCCATCTTTGAAGCGTGGTGCGATTTTCTGAACTACTTTGACAGCTCCGTGCAATTCCAGCTTTCCTTTGTGAACCTCTCGGCTTCGCAGGAAACCTTTGCACGGAGCATTTCTATCCCGCCCTGCGGAGACGAATTTGACGGCATCCGCGCCGAGTACGCCGGTATGCTGCAAAACCAGCTTGCCCGCGGCAACAACGGCCTGATTAAGACCAAGTATCTCACGTTCGGCGTTGAGGCCGACAACCTCCGCGCCGCCAAGCCCCGTTTGGAGCGCATCGAAACCGACCTTTTGAACAACTTCAAGCGGTTGGGCGTTGTGGCTGCGCCGCTGAACGGCTTCGAGCGCCTGCACGTTATGCACGACATCCTGCGGATGGACGAGCAGGAACCGTTCCGCTTCTCGTGGGACTGGCTGGCTCCCTCCGGGCTGTCCACCAAGGACTTTATCGCGCCCAGCTCCTTTGAGTTCAAGACCGGCAGGATGTTCCGCATGGGCAAAAAGCTGGGTGCGATCAGCTTCGTGCAGATTCTGGCACCGGAGCTGAACGACCGGATGCTTGCGGACTTTTTGGATATGGAAAGCAGCGTCCTCGTCAATCTCCATGTGCAGTCCGTGGATCAGGTCAACGCCATCAAGACCGTCAAGCGCAAGATCACCGATCTCGACAAGTCCAAAATCGAGGAACAGAAGAAGGCCGTCCGCGCCGGGTACGATATGGACATTATCCCATCCGACCTTGCCACCTACGGCGCAGAAGCCAAAAAGCTGTTGCAGGATTTGCAGTCCCGCAACGAGCGAATGTTTCTGCTGACCTTCCTCATTCTCAACACGGCGGACACACCCCGGCAGCTTGACAACAACATCTTCCAGACCTCCAGCATCGCGCAGAAGTATAACTGTGCGCTGACCCGGCTGGACTTTCAACAGGAAGAAGGACTGATGAGCAGTCTCCCGCTGGGGCTGAATCAGATCGAGATTCAGCGAGGCTTGACCACCTCCAGTGTGGCAATTTTTGTGCCTTTCACCACTCAGGAATTGTTTCAGACAGGCTCCGAGGCGCTGTACTACGGCATCAACGCTCTTTCCAACAACCTTATCATGGTAGACCGGAAGCTGCTGAAAAATCCCAACGGTCTGATTTTAGGCACTCCCGGCAGCGGCAAGTCGTTTTCGGCAAAACGTGAGATCACCAATGCGTTTCTCATCTGCCCCAAGGATGACATCATCATCTGTGACCCGGAGGGCGAATATACGCCGCTGGTGGAGCGCCTGCACGGACAGGTCATTAAGCTGTCGCCCACCGGCAAGGGCTACGACGGTTCGCCCTGCTATATCAATCCGATGGACTTGAATCTGGATTACAGCGACGATGATAACCCGCTGAGCCTGAAATCCGACTTCATTTTGTCGCTGTGCGAGCTGATCGTCGGCGGCAAGGACGGGCTTGCCCCTGTGGAAAAGACCATCATCGACCGCTGCGTGCGCATCGTCTACCGGGATTACCTCAACGACCCGAAGCCGGAGAATATGCCGTTGCTGGAGGACTTGTATAACGCCCTCCGTGCGCAGGATGAAAAGGAAGCGCAGTACATCGCCACTGCTTTGGAAATCTACGTCACCGGCTCTCTGAATGTGTTCAACCATCACACGAACGTGGATGTGAATAGTCGCATCGTCTGCTATGACATCAAGGAGCTGGGCAAGCAGCTCAAAAAAATCGGGATGTTGGTGGTGCAGGATCAGGTCTGGAACCGTGTGACCATCAACCGCGCCGCCCATAAAACGACCCGCTACTATCTTGACGAGTTCCATCTTCTTTTGAAGGAGGAACAGACGGCTTCGTACAGTGTCGAAATCTGGAAACGCTATCGCAAATGGGGCGGCATCCCCACCGGGATCACACAAAATGTCAAAGACCTGTTATCCAGCCGCGAGGTTGAGAACATTTTTGAGAACAGCGATTTCATCTATATGCTCAATCAGGCCGCTGGCGACCGGCAGATTCTCGCAAAGCAGCTCAACATTTCGCCGCATCAGCTTTCTTATGTGACCCACTCCGGCGAGGGCGAGGGGCTGCTGTTCTACGGCAACACGATCCTGCCCTTCATTGACCACTTCCCGAAGGACACCGAGCTGTACCGCGTCATGACCACCAAACCGCAAGAGGTGGCGTCGGCATGAAAAGAGAACCGCGTTTGCAGTTTTCCGACGCCGATCTTGCCGAGCCGAAGCTGGAAAAGCCCATCAAGCGGGTAAAAAAAGCGGAGGCCAAGGCGGATAAGGCGCAGGCGAAAATCCCCAAGAAAACCGTGGTCAAAAAGGAACGCGGCTTTGATCCTGCCACCGGCAAGGTCAAAACGCAGCTCCGTTTTGAGGAAGTGGATAAGAAAAAGCCGCCCTCAAAGCTGACCCATGCCGTGCAGGATGCCCCCGCCAACTTTGTTCTCTCTCAGGTTCACCGGGAGGTGCGGCAGAGCGAGGATGACAATGTAGGCGTAGAGGCCGCGCACAAGGTAGAGCAAGCCGTGGAGAGCGGCGGGCGGCTGGTGCAGTCTGCCCACCGTGCCCATCAGCTCAAGCCTTATCGTGCTGCCATCCGTGCAGAGAAAAAGCTGGAACGAGCCAATCTTGACGCGCTCCAGAAGAAAGCAGAGATCGACAGCCCCACCAGCAATCCCGTTTCCAAATGGCAGCAGAAGCAGGCCATTAAGAAGCAGTATGCCGCTGCCAAGCACAATCAGGCGGCGCAGACTACGGCAAAGGCGGCAGAGAATACCGCCAAGGCCGCGAAAAAAGCCGCTGAAAAGGCTGAGAAAGCTGGCAAATATGTGTGGGAGCACCGGCGCGGCTTTGCCATTGCCGCCGCGATTCTGCTGATGCTGGCGTTTCTGCTCAACGGCCTGTCCTCCTGCTCGGTGATAATGGATGGTGTCGGCTCCGGGATCGCGGCCAGTACCTATCCGTCGCAGGACGCCGATATGCTGGGCGCGGAAACGCAGTATTGCGAAATGGAGGCAGAGCTTCAGCGCTACCTCGACACCTACGAAAGCACCCATGACTACGATGAGTATCATTTTGATCTGGACACCATCGAGCATGACCCCTATGTACTCATTTCCATAATTACGGCGCTGCATCAAGGGGAATGGACGCTGGATGAGGTGCAGGGTACGCTCCAAATGCTCTTTGACCGCCAGTACATTTTGACCGAGGATGTGGTGGTGGAAACCCGCTACCGCACAGAAACCGACACATGGACGGACGCGGACGGCAACACCCATACGGACACCTATCAGGTGCCGTATGACTACTACATCTGCACGGTCACGCTGGAAAACTTCAATCTCTCCCATGTTCCCGTTTACATTATGAGCGAAGAACAGCTCGGAATGTACGCCACCTATATGGCCACCCTCGGCAACCGTCCCGACCTGTTCCCCGGTTCAGGCTACATCGGCAAGTATGTGGAGGGCAGCTATACCGACTACGACATTCCCCCGGAGGCGCTGGACGATGAGGTATTCGCCGCCATTATCAAGGAAGCGGAAAAATATCTCGGCTACCCCTACGTTTGGGGCGGCAGCAGTCCCTCCACCTCATTTGACTGTTCGGGCTTCGTCAGTTGGGTCATCAATCATTCCGGTTGGGATGTGGGCAGGCTGGGAGCGCAAGGGCTATGCAATATCTGTACGCCCGTACCCTCTGCCAATGTCAAACCGGGCGATCTGGTGTTTTTCACCGGAACATATGATACCCCCGGTGTCAGCCATGTGGGTATCTACGTCGGCAACAATATGATGATCCACTGCGGAGATCCGATCTCTTATGCAAACTTAAATTCAAACTATTGGCAGTCCCATTTCTACCGCTATGGGCGCTTGCCGTAAAGGAGAGTGAACGATATGAACCCGAAAATTATGAAGCTCCGTGGAGAGCTGGAGAAGAACAAAGGCAAAATTTCCGATCTGCAAGGCCGCAACCGCGAGCTGGAAAAGCAGATTCGTGAGCTGGAGGACACCGACATCATCGGCATGGTGCGTGAGAACGGCATGACGATGGAGCAGTTTGCCGAGCTGTTCCGCCGTATGCAGGCCGCGCCTGCACCGGCCACTTCGGAAAAGGAGGCGTTGAACCATGACTAAAAACACACCGCGCATTTTTATCAGCCTGCTGCTGATGCTCCTGTGTATCGGGATTCTCCCCGTTTCCGCCTTTGCCAGCGGCGGTGATTATCCAGATGATGCGTTGCCCACCGCCGAAAGCAGCGCCGCAGACACGCAGGAAACAAAACAGATCGGCACGGTCACGACCAACGGCGGCAACCTGAACGTCCGCACCGGCGCGGGACTGGACAATACCGCGTTTACGCAGCTCCCCAACGGCACGGTGGTCGATGTGATTGGCAGGGACGGTGATTGGGTAAAAATCCTGCTGCCCGCCCGTGTGGGCTATGTGTACGGCGGCTATCTGACCGTTACCGACGCCGCCGACAGCACCGTGAGCATCGGCAGCATGACGGGCGGCAGCGACGCGCTGACACCGGACGGCAATCTGACGCTGATCGACGATATTGGCTCCAGCACCAAGGCAGGAAAACAGTTCATTACGCTGGAAAGCAAGAATGGTAACGTATTTTACATGATTATTGACCGTGACGATGAGGGCGAAGAAACCGTCCATTTCTTGAATCAGGTGGATGAGGCTGACCTGATGGCGCTGACCGGCGAGGAAGAAACGCCCGCCACTTGCTCCTGCACCACAAAATGCGTGGCCGGTGCGGTCAATACATCCTGCCCCGTCTGCGCGGTCAACATGACCGAGTGCGTGGGCAAGGAGGCAAAGCCCGAAGCCCCCACAGAGCCGACAGAACCCGCCGCCGAGGAACCGGAGAAAAAGAGCGGCGTGGGCGGCATCCTTGTCGTTCTGCTGATCGTCGCGCTGGGCGGCGGTGCCGCGTTCTACATCTTCAAGCAGAAAAAGGCCAAGCCGCAGACCAAAGGCAGCGCCGATCTGGACGATTATGACTACGGCGAGGACGAATATGAGTTTGAGCCGTATGAGGACGAACCGGAACAGGATACTACGGAGGATACGGACGCATGAGATATTTCACCAATAATCCGCTGGAACGCCTGATGATGCAGAAGCCGAAAGCAGCGCGGGAGGACAGCCCTCCCGCCGCTGCCAAGGAACACTTCTGCTATGGCTGCAAGCGCTTCGGACAGAGCTGCGTTCGCCCCTGCTACCGTGACGTAAAGAGAATGGAGGCTGCACCATGCGCCTTGTGATCGCCGAAAAACCTTCCGTGGCACAGAGCATCGCCGCCGTGCTGGGTGCAAAATCACGGCATGACGGGTATCTGGAGGGCGGCGGGTACATCGTGTCATGGTGCTTCGGGCATCTGGCAGAGCTGGCCGATGCCGCCGTTTATAATGCCGATGATGCCAAATGGACGCTGGCGGCGCTGCCCATCATTCCTACCTCGTTCCGCTTCATCGTCCGCTCTGAAAAGCAGAAGCAGTTTGACATTCTGCGGGAGCTGATGCGCCGGGAGGATGTGGCAGAGGTGGTCAACGCCTGCGACGCCGGGCGCGAGGGCGAGCTGATCTTCCGCACGGTTTACTGCCTTGCGGGATGCTCCAAGCCGATTCTGCGGCTTTGGATTTCTTCAATGGAGGATGATGCCATCCGCAGCGGCTTCCAGCAGCTTAAGTCTGGGCGCGACTATGACGGCCTGCATCAATCTGCCCTGTGCCGCGCCAAGGCTGATTGGCTGGTTGGTATCAACGCCACGCGGTATTTCTCCCTGACGTATGGCCGCACATTGAACATTGGGCGCGTCATGTCGCCCACGCTGGCGCTGCTGGTACAGCGCGAGGCGGAGATCTCCGCATTTGTGGCAGAACCGTTCTACACCGTCCAGCTCGATTGCGGCTTTCCCGCCACGACAGGCCGAATGAAGGACAGGAAGGACGCCGACGCCATCGCCAACGCCTGCAAGGGCAAGGCAGTAACCGTCAAAAGCGTGGAGCGCAAGGAAAAGTCTGAGAAAGCGCCCGCGCTCTACGATTTGACCTCCCTCCAGCGCGACGCCAACCGCGTTCTCGGCTACACCTCTCAGCAGACCCTCGACTATCTCCAAGCCCTCTATGAAAAGAAGCTCTGCACCTACCCGCGCACCGACAGCCGCTTTCTGACCGACGATATGGAGGGCAGCGTCCCCGGCCTTGTCGCCGCCGCTGCCGCTGTCTGCGGCATGGAGAAGCCGCCGACCATCTGCGCCAAGCAGGTATGCAGCAGTAAAAAAGTCACCGATCACCACGCCATTGTTCCCACCATCAGCGCGGAAAAGGTAGATATGGCCTCTCTGCCGCTGGGCGAACGCGAGGTGCTGAAGCTGGCGGCAAGAGGCTTGCTTCGTGCGGTGGATGAACCACATCGCTACGCAGAAACGGTCATTACGGTGGACTGTGCCGGTCAGAGCTTCACCGCCAAGGGCAAAACCGTCCTTGCTCCCGGCTGGAAGCGCTATGAGCAGGAGCAGACGGAGGCAGCGCCCGCGCTGCCGGTGGTAACGGAGAATCAGACGCTTTCCGTATCTGCCGCATCGGTCAAGACCGGAAAAACCACGCCGCCCAAGCATTTCACCGAGGATACGCTGCTGGCTGCGATGGAAAACGCGGGCAAGGAGGATATGCCCGACGATGCTGAGCGCAAGGGCATTGGCACCCCGGCGACCCGTTCCGGTATCATTGAAAAGCTGGTGTCCTCCGGTTTTGTGGAGCGCAGAAAGTCCAAGAAGATCACAAATCTGCTGCCCACCTCCACCGGCACGGCGCTCATCACCGTCCTGCCCGAACAGCTCCAGTCGCCGCAGCTCACCGCCGAATGGGAGCACCGCCTGAAAGAGATCGAGCGCGGCGAAATCGCCCCGGACAGCTTCATGGATGGGATCGCCGCCATGCTACATGAGCTGGTGCAGACCTACAAGCCCATTCCCGGTGCGGAAGTCCTGTTCCCCTCCGGGCGTGAGGTGGTCGGCAAGTGTCCCCGCTGCGGAGCCGAGGTGACGGAATCACCGAAAGGCTTTTTCTGCGAGAACCGTGCCTGTTCCTTTGTTCTCTGGAAAAACAGCCGCTTTTTCACCGCCAAGAAAAAGGTGCTGACGAAATCCCTCGCCGCCGCGCTTTTGAAAAATGGCCGCGCCCCGCTGAAAGGCTGCTACTCCGAAAAGACCGGGAAAACCTATGATGCCAGCGTTCTTCTGGAGGACGATGGACAGCGCACGGGCTATAAGATGGTGTTCGACAATGGTTGATGCGCCGCGTATGGATCACAAGCAGCTCCGCCGCTCCAAGAAGCTCATTCGGAAGCTCTGCTGTAATTACGATCACGGCAACTGCCTCGCGCTGGATGATGGAGAGCCTTGCGTCTGCGTACAGGGTATTTCCTACTCGCTGCTGTGCAACTGGTTCCGAAACGCGGTGCTTCCCGCCGACCATGAGCTGCTGGCCGACGTGATGCGGGAAAGGCCGGGAAAGCGCTGCGCCGTCTGCGGTAAGCCGGTCTATTCTTCCTCCAACCGCGCCAAGTATTGCCCGGTCTGCGCCAAGCAGGAGCGCCGAAAGCAGGACGCCAAACGGAAGCGTGAACAATACTGGAACCTCCGCAAATAGAGGGCGTAAAAGCCCCGTGCCGCAAGGCTTTTTCCATGCGGAATCACAAGGGGCTGCGTCATTCTATCCGCAAGCTCAAAAACAACGTCTATCTGCGGAGAATCGCCCCTGTGCAGGATGTGTTTTCTTCTGCGCAGGGGCGCTATTTTTTCTGAAAGGAGATCATCATGGCTGAAAAACAAACCAGCAAAGACCGGATGCGGGAGATCGTTGACAGCATCGAAAACGGCATCAAGGAGCTGTTCGAGAGCGATAAGTACCGGCAGTATCTCTCCACGATGAGCCGTTTTCACCGCTACTCGGTCAATAATACCATGCTCATCTATATGCAGCGCCCCGACGCCACCCATGTGGCGGGCTTCAACAAGTGGCGCGATCAGTTCGGCAGGAACGTCCTGAAAGGCGAAAAAGGTATCCGCATCATCGCTCCTACTCCCTATAAGAAAAAGGTCGAGGAGATCAAGACCGACCCGGAAACCAATGCGCCGGTGCTGGATGCGGACGGCAAGGCCATCATTGAGGAAAAGGAAATCCGTATCCCTATGTTCAAGGTGGTGTCCGTCTTTGATGTGTCACAGACTGCGGGAAAGCCCTTGCCCCAGCTTGCCGCCGATCTGAGCGGCAATGTGCAGCAGTATGAGGTTTTCATGGAGGCGCTGCGCCGCGCTTCTCCCGTTCCGATGGAGATAAAGCCCGTTGCGCGGGATACGGACGGCTTTTTCAGCATTAAGGCGCAGAGCATCACCATCCGCGCCGGTATGAGTGAGGTGCAGACGGTATGCGCCGCCGTCCATGAGATCGCCCATGCCAAGCTCCACGACTATGAACACATGACGGAGCTTGCGGACGATGGTGAGACGATCCTTGTCCCCGGAGAAAAGAGTCGCAACACCGAGGAGGTCGAGGCCGAAAGCATCTCCTATGCGGTCTGCCAGTATTACGGCATTGAAACGGGCGAAAACAGCTTCGGCTATATCGCCACATGGTCAAAGGGCAAGGAGCTGAAAGAGCTTCGCGCCAGTCTGGAAACCATCAACAAGACGGCTTCCGAGCTGATTACGGACATTGACCGGCATTTTGCGGAGATTTGCAGGGAGCGCGGCATTTCTGTGGAGAAATCCGAGCAATCGGAAAGCCAATTAAAAGAGAATAGCAATATGTCTGCGGCTGACTTGGCAAAAAGCATTTCAGAGCTGTATCTCGATGCGAATGGCCTTGCCTTTCTCAGCGAATTTGCAAGTCAGGAAGATTGCCTCCAGCATTTCTACGAAGATCTGTTGACAGGAGCAGATGAGATAAAAGGCTTCCTGTCCGAAACACTTGAGCAGAGCGATGAATACGCGCACAGAGCGAATGAGCTGCTGTTGGAAGTTGAGGCATTTCAGAAAAGTCACACTTCCTTAAAGGAACTCGACGCTAATGAGCGTTGGTATGCGGTTGATGGTGGGAGCAAGCATCTTCGCATAACAGAAGATGGTGCAAAATATGCCTATGAACTTTACGACAAGGACACTCTACACCTTCTGGAAAGCGGAACAGTACATGACGATGATGTAAACTTTCTTTTGGCGGCTGCGATTCGTATCTGTGAAACACATGGGTATGATAAGACCGTACCGTTTGAAGTTTTGTCAAATGAGTTTGCAGGGATTTTGTACTCACTCGAATTGTCATCGGACGACAATCAGGTTGTTCACGAGGAGGCCGGTTCTCATGCCGCAGGCACACTTCCAACTTCGCCAGAGCTGGAACAGGCCACACCTATGCCTGACCCCACGCTGACGGTGGACGATATGCGCAGCTATGGGTATCTGGATAGCGATATGCTCCCACTTTCCAAGGATCGGGCGGTGGAGCTGCTGGAGCATGACATCACGGTTTATATGCTCTATCCCGACAACGCCGAGGAAATGGTCTTTGAAGCCGAGGACATCATCAAGCACGACGGAATGTTCGGGATCACACAACCGGATTGGGATGCGGTCAAAGGCCATATTCCTCCCCGCGATGTGGAGCAGCGTTTTTTGAACAGTCCCACCGATTCTATGGCGATCTACCAACTGCGCCGGGATGCGCCGGTGGAGCTGCGTTTTGCCAACCTCGGCAGTCTGGCCGCGCCGCCTGACCCGGCCAACTATGAAGCCGTCTATACCCGTGAGGTGTACCCGGACGATGATACCGGCAGAATCCTTGAAAACTTCTACTACATTTTCAACGACGAGCGCCCCGGCGATTTTGTGGGACACAGCCTCTCCGTCAGCGACATCGTTGCGCTGAAACAGGACGGCAAGGTATCCTATCACTACTGTGACAGCATGGGATTTCAGGAGCTGCCCGCTTTTCAGAAGCCGGAGAATTACCTGAAAGCCGCCGAAATGTCGATGGAGGACGATTACGGCATGATCGACGGCATCATCAACAACGGCCCCAAACAGCCCACCGTCGCCGACCTTGAAGCACAGGTCAAGGCCGGTATGTCCATCTCCCTGATGGATTTGGCAGAGGCGGCACACCGGGAAAAGAAAAAGTCTGTGCTGGAGCAGCTCAAAAGCCAACCGGCCCAAGAACGTCCACACAAAACAGCGCCCAAAAAGAGCGCGGAAAAGGAGCTTTGATATGAACATCACCTTTGAAGAACGCCAGCTTATGAGCCTCTACAACACCGGCACCCGCACGGGCTTGATCGCAGCGCTGGAGGAAATGCGCGGCTACCTCGCTGCGGATGAAACGGAGCTGCGGGAGCTGACGGACAGCGCCATCGCAAAGCTGCGCAGGATGAGCGACGCGGAATATGACGCGCTCGACCTGTTCCCCGATTTTGAAAAGGAGGATATGGATGCCGAGTAAAGTACAGCTCTATGCGCAGATGGCAGACCGCACGGCGGAGCAGATCACGGGAAGCTACCAGAAGTGGACGGCATTTCTGACCACCGCCGCAAGGCTGTATAAGTACCCCTACAACGAGCAGCTTATGATTTACGCACAGCGTCCGAACGCAACGGCGTGCGCAGAGTATGACTTCTGGAAAGACCGCATGGGTCGCTATGTGCAGCGCGGCAGCACCGGCATCGCGCTCATCGACACCAGCGGCTATCGGCCGCGCTTACGATATGTTTTTGATGTGACAGACACCGCGCCGCGCGATGCCGCCCGCAGCTTTACGCTGTGGGAAATGCGGGCCGAGCATGAAGCGGCAGTCAGCTCCATGCTGGAGGAAACGTATGATATTCCCCAAGACGGTGGAATCATCGCACAGTTTGAGCGCGTCGCGGACAAACTGGCGTTGGAATACTGGTCGGAGCAAAAACGCGACATCTGCGACATCGTTGCAGATTCGTTTCTGAACGGTTATGATGAAGATAACATACGGATGGCGTTCAAAACAGCGGCATCCACCAGCATCACTTATGCGCTTATGACCCGCTGCGGCTTTTCTCCAGACGGATATTTTGAACCGGAGGATTTCATGCCGGTCTTTGACTTCAACACCCCGGCAGCGGTCAGCATCCTCGGCACCGCCGTCAGCGAGATCAGCCAGCGCGTTTTAAGGCAAATCGAGATCACCGTAAAAAGACACGAGCGCGAACGCCGCGCAGAAAGGACGGAAGAGCATGGAGAACAACCTGACTTACAAGACCAGCGGAGAATTTCAGATCCCCGACCTGAGCCTGCGCGAGAACCCGCAGAGCCAGCCGCTCGGCAAATACGGACGGATGCGCCAGACGTATCTCCGGGAGCATCGCCCGATTCTCTGGAATCAGATGATCCTGACGGAAACGCTGTTTCCGCACCTGCGGGAGATCGACGAAGCGGCGAACCGGAGGTTGGAGCAGATGATGCCGGAGCTGATGAAATCGGCAGGAGCGACGGAGGAAATGAAAGCCAGCGACCCATTGACGTGGGTGGGACTGATGAACACCTGCAAGGCGCAGGCCGAGGAAGTGATCCTCGCGGAGCTGATTTACGCATAACCGAGCCAGTCCAAGGCGAACAAATATCGTTTATGCCAGAAGCGGAGAACGTGCAAACGTCCTCCGCTTCTCTTGTTTTGGACTACAATTCCATCAAAGAAATGCACCCGGACGATATAGTGCTGTATCAGGTCGGAGATTTCTTTGAAATGTACGGCGAGGATGCACGGCAGGCAGCATCGCTTCTGAATATGAACCTCACTACCCGCAATATCCCCGGCGCTGGGCGCGTGGAAATGTGCGGCCTTCCATCGCACAATTTAGAGATGTATGTAGAGAAATTGCGCGATAAGTACGACGTGACGATTACCGAAGCGCCAGACTTTTGGGGTGAGCGCCGCGTTTATACGATGCGCTCTATCGACCATGAAGCGGAAACTGCCATTGATGCCTATGAAGCAGAGTTTGGCGCGGACGGCACAAGAGTATTCCGCGATCCCGCTGCCGAGCAGCCGCCCTGGCCCACGGTGGGGGATCATCTTGAACGGTTCAGACCGCTTGTAATTACCGCAGTCTCAGAGGATATTGCCTATCGCAACGCCTGCGGTCACTCTGACCGGGAAAATGCGGAGATCGAGTGTAATGCTGCTGTGCGCCGTGCCATTCTCGGTTCAAAGGATATGGAGCTGATCCGGTT
>OMDO01001115.1_pt1 | contig 13600 bp, 3 predicted proteins | sample 1674051 | NCBI WGS metagenome assembly OMDO01 (sample SAMEA103958138, study PRJEB25191) | human gut metagenome | biome: human-associated habitat [ENVO:00009003]; feature: intestine environment [ENVO:2100002]; material: feces | place: Germany | collected 2013/2015 | reverse complement strand
TCAGCTATGACCCGGAGAACGACCAGCTCTACAGTCAGTACCGCAAGCAGTATGCGAGGGAAGGCCAGAGGGCTACGCAGGACGCACTGGGCGCGGCTGCTGCAGCCAGCGGCGGCATCCCTTCCAGTTATGCGGTGAGCGCAGCGTCGCAGGCGGGAGACTACTACGCCAGCCAAATGACGGACAAAATCCCGGAGCTTTACCAGCTGGCCTACAACAAGTACATGAACGACTACAACATGAAGCTCTCTGACCTCGGCGCGGTGCAGGGTGCGGAGCAGAGCGACTACGACAAGTTCCTCAACGAGATGCAGCAGTACAACACCAACCGTGCCTTCGACTATCAGGCATGGATGGACGAGTACAACCGCATCAACAACGACCTGCAGACGGCGAGCGGGCTGGAGCAGCTGGACTACACCAAGTACCTGAACGATCTGAACCAGTTCAACACAGACCGCAGCTTCAACTATGGGCAGCTGCTGGACGAGGTGAACAGCCAGACGGCCAGACGCAGCGAGGCCATGAACAAGGCGCTGACGGCGGCGGAGCTGGGCGACAATTCGTTCCTGAACAATTTGGGCATCAACACCGACAACAACCAGACGGACTATGAGCGACGCTATCAGCTGGCGCAGCTGGCTGCACAGTACGGCGACTACTCCGGACTGCGGGAACTGGGCATCAACCCGGATGCAGCAGCGCTGAACCGATTCAACACCACGGCGGCGGGCAAGCCCTCTTCCAGAGGGAGCCGAAGCAGTGGAGGCGGCGGAAACACAACGCCGCAGGAGACCGAGACGACCGGGCTGAGCGCGCAGGACATCGCAGCGCTGAAGGCGGCCTACGGAACGAACATCGACGCTGACACATGGAACGGCATCCTGCAGAGCAATCCCGGCATTACGGAGGCAATGCTGACACAGGCGGGATTCACCAAGAGCGGCGGCGATTCCGGCGGCGGGAATATCTCCGGCGTGACCGACTACGACAGTGCCATTGCCTACATGAAGGCGGCGGGTGTGGATGGCAGCGTGCGCTCCGGCCTGATGACCAAGAGCGAGTGGAGCCGCAGGAAGACATCACTACAGCAGTACGGCACCGGAGGCACTGAGGTAAAGAACTACAACAGCTACGCGGACTATATCAAAGACTACTGCGAATACGCCGCCAGCAAGTAAGGAGGACACGGTATGGCATCCTTTTCTGAGTGGAGCAACAACAAGATAAGGCGGGCGACCGGCGCAGCGAAGACGACCGGCACGCCGCAAAAGGTACAGAGCTTTTCTGCGTGGAGCGATCAGAAGCTGGGCAAGGTAGACACGCAGAAGAATCCTGCCAGCGGCAACACAGGCTTCGACCGGAGCGGGAAAACCAGAGACGAGTATGACAGCAGCGTGCGGCAGAACTATGCCGCACGCGCAGCTGCATCTGATAAGCTGACAGAGAGCGAGTATAACCGCTCCACTGCCATGCAGCAGAAGTACGGCAGCTATCAGAACTACCTTGTGGGCGCGACGGCGGATGGGAAATACTATTCGCAGCCGAAGCTGGGCATGGATATGGAGCGGAAATACAACACCGTGACCACCTATGAGGCGAACGCCAAAAAGAAGGCGGAGGAGCTGCAGAGCGCCAATGAGACGGCGGGCAATCTCTATACGAAGCTGAACGAGCTGAGCGGAAAGCTGCCGGAGCTGCAGCAGTACGCGGGCAGCAGCGCTATTGCGTCCGGGATTGTGCAGCAGATGCAGCAGGAATATGCCAGCACGCTGAAACAGTATGAAGACGCGACGAAAGCGGTGGATGCCGCTTATGCCGCCTATGAGCCTGCGTGGAACCGGTACAAGCAGGCGGCGGAGGATTATGAAGCCTACCGCACAGAGCAGCAGAACCTGTTCGACAACTGGAAGAAGACCATCCGAACGGACGAGAACGCCATCAACGCTGACCTGACGGCGGCACAGAGCAATGTGAAGCAACTGCAAGAGCAGCAAAAGACGCTGCAGAAGCAGGCACAGCAGCTGATGAACAAGGTATCTTCCCGGCGCGGCGGGACAAATGAGCTGATGCAATGGAGCCAGCAGGCACAGGCGCTGCAGGCGCAGGCCAAGGCCATGGACGGCAAGATTGCTGAGGCGCAGGGCGCGGCGGATTTGCTGCAGGAGGAGCTGGACTGGAAGAAATATTACCAGTATGCCGACCTGACCAGCGCGGAAGACTTTGGCGAAAAGAGCCAATACAAGAGCACGGCCAACGGAAAGAAGCGCTCCAACCTCGACGTTCTGTTTGATAACTACAGTGACGATGCCAGCGGCTGGGATGACCCGCTGTATGAGTACATCAACGGCAACAGCGAGGCGGGCGCGTACATCACAAATCAAGCCGGGGCGAACTATGGCGGGGACAGCAACCCGCTGGGCGCTCTGTTCGGCATGGCGACGGAAAACAGATCGGAATCGCAGCAGATGACCGACGAAGAAGTGGCCATCTTCAACTATCTGTACGCCTCGCAGGGCAAGGACGCGGCACACGCCTACTATGACTACCTGACGGGCGATCTGAACTATCGCCAGCGACAGGAAGAAGAGGCGTACTGGAGAGACTATGCCAAGGAATCACCTGTGGGCAGCAGCGTGTTCAGCGTGCTGACTTCCCCGATGAAGGGGCTGAGCTATCTCGGACAGGCGGCGGACTATCTCGGCACCGGAAGCATCGACCAGAATGCGGCGTACAACCGCTTTTCCTACGCCAACAACGCCATTCGCAATCAGGTGGCGGAGACCATTGAACAGAGCGGGAACTGGGGACAGGCGGGCAGCTTCCTGTACCAGACCGGCATGAGTATGGGCGACTTCCTGCTGAATACTGCGATCACGGGCGGATTCGGCGGAGGCGGCGCACTGAGCGAGGGAATGTCTCTTGCCATTATGGGCACCGGTGCGGCGGCGGATGCCACCATTGCAGCGAAGGATAGAGGACTGACAGACACGCAGGCGTTCACACTGGGAACCATCGCGGGTGCGGCGGAAGTGTTTACAGAGAAGTTCAGCATCGAGGCGCTGCTGAAAGGCAAGTGGGAAGACGGAGCCATCAAATATATCCTGAAGAATGCGCTCACGGAAGGCGCGGAGGAAGTGGGCAGCGACTTCATCAACCTGTTTGCCGACATTCTCATCGCCAAGGACAAGAGCGAGTGGCAGCAGACCATCGACGCATATATGGCGGAGGGCAAGACGGAGGGCGAAGCCTTCGGCCTTGCAGTGGCGCAGCAGGCGGCGGAGATGGGGCTGGACTTCCTCGGCGGCGCACTATCCGGCGGCACCATGGCCACGGCGGGTGTGGGCATCGGAACGGTGCAGCGAAACGCCGGATACCAGCAGACCGGCAGCACGCTGCGCAATATGGGCGACGAGATGGTGAACAGCATCATCGAGACGGCGGAGACCCTTGATGAAAACAGCGAGGCATACAAGCTGGGACAAGAGCTGAAGAACAAGTTGAACAAGGGCAAGAAGCTGACGGATACGGAGATCGGCAGACTGTTTGCGGAGACCACCAGAATGCTGGAAGGGACGGAACCGACTGCAGGACAAACCGGAACCGCTCAGGAACAGACGAAAGGCGTGGTGCTGCCGACGGCGGAAGAGACCGGCGGAACGGAACTGCCGACAGCTGAGCAGGCAGAAACGCAGACGCAGCAGCGCACAACGGAGCAGGAACGCCAACCTGCGCCGCTGAGAGAGACCATGGAGGCTGATCGGCTGGGCGTTTTGCCGACGGCGGAACAGGCGGAAACGCGGCAGAGGGCTGCGAGAGCCGAGACGGAAACGGAACGCACGGGCATTCTTGCGGGCGTAGACGAGGACACCGTCGCCAAGGTACAGCGCATCGCCAACATCGTGGGGCGCGAGGTGGTGTTCTTCGACGAAGGCGCGGATAGCACCGGAATGCACAACGGCTACTACAACCCGGCAGACGGAAAAATCTATGTCAACGCACGCAGCCAGAACCCGGTGGCGCAGATCATCAGCCACGAACTGACGCACAGCATCGAGGCAAGCGGAAGCTACAGCGATTTGCAGAAGCTGGTATTGAACCGCATCCGGCAGACCGGCGGTGACCTGCAGGCCATGCGGCAGCAGAAGGCGGAACTGTATGCGCGGCACGGCGAGAACCTGACGGACAACGCGGCCATTGATTCGGAGATCGTGGCGGAGTATGTGGAAAAGTATCTGCTGACCGACGAGCAGAGCATCCGCGCCATGGTGCAGCAGAACCGGACGCTGGGACGGCGCATCCTGCAGTTTATCAACGAGCTGCTGGCAAAGCTGGGCAACAGCGACGCGCAGGAGCGGGCGTTCCTGACGAAGGCAAAGAATTATTACCAGAGTGCCCTGCAGGAGACACAGAGCAGCTTCACCGCAGACATGCAGCAGCGAGCCGCTGCGCAGGCGCAGAACATGGACACGCTGCAGCGGCAGATGGCAAACGGGGAAATCTCTGAAGAGGATGCAGAAGCGGCGTTCAACGACATGTATGACCCGGAGATCGACATGCAGCAGGGGCTGGGCGGATTGCAGCACAGCTATGCCGGGGCGAACGCCAACGGCGCGAACCTTGAAAGCCTGCGGGAAGCGCAGGCGATGCAGGAGGCGGGAGCCGACATGGAGAGCATCCGCAAGGCAACGGGCTGGCACGAAGGTATGGACGGCAAGTGGCGCTTCGAGATCAACGACAGCAGGATGCAGCTGCGCACCGACGCGGCGGATATTCCCAACTACACTACGCTGGGAGAGCTGGTGTCTGCGCCGGAGCTGTTTGAAGCCTATCCGGATATGGCAGATTTGAGCGTGACATTCCACACGCTGGAGGACGGACAGAACGGCGGATACAGCCGGAAGTTTGACAGCATCGAGCTGAGCCGCGACCTGAAGAACAGACCGGAGGCGCTGCTGAACTCTCTCATCCATGAGGTGCAGCACGCCATCCAGAGCCGGGAAGGATTTGCCAGCGGGGCAAACCCCGCCTACTGGAACCGGAGAATGGAAAACGGATTTGACAGCAGGACGGCGGAGGAACGGCGCGAGGGCGCACGACTGCAGGAACAGTATGAGCAGATACGGGAGAGCGACCCGCAGTTCGTTGCGGCTATGGAAGAGCTGGATGCCATGGCACCGAAGGTGCCGCGCGGGAAGGTTGACCTGAACACATGGGAGCAGATCGAGCCAGACCCGCCGGAGTGGGTACGCTACGACGAGCGCAGAGACCAGCTGGAGGAACAGTACGGCGACCGCGTATGGGACTGGTACAGCCTGCGGGACAGCATCGACCGCAACGCGAGGAACGGAGGCCGGATGCCGACCGACCTGTACCGCGACACGGCGGGAGAGATCGAGGCGCGGGACACTGCGAAGCGACGGGAGCTGACGGCGCAGGAACGCCGGGAGACATCGCCTGACTATGGCAGCGAGGACACGGTATTTGCTGACAGTGGGGATGGCTACGCCATCGGAAAGACCACGGACAACAAGCCGTTCGTGGAGGTGGAACAGGACATCCTTGCGGGCGTGCCGGAGGCAGACTGGGTGAAGACCGTCAAGGAGAACCTGAAGAAAAAGTTCCCCAACGGCATCACCGTGGGGAACAACGAAATTCAGATTGACGGCAGAAGCAGACAGGAGATGACTTTCTCCCGGTACATGCAGTGGCTCTATAACAACGACCCGCAGCTGCACGCGGACAAGCTACGCGCCACGGACAATGCCGACGAAATCCTGCGCGCAACGACGGACTGGGTGAACGAAGGGCTAAACCATCCGCGCAAGGACAGAATCACGGACTTCGCCAGAGGTAATGTGCTGCTGCGAGTGGGCGGAAACGACTACACGGCGGACGTGGTGGTAGGCACGAAGAAAAATGGAAGCATGGCACTGTATGATGTGTTAAACCTGCAGCCGACCTCTTTTACAGAAAAAGAGGCGGATGCAGCAATAAGCACGAACCCGTCACCGGGAGCTGCCAGAAGCACTGCATCCGTCTCTGACGATAGTGTAGCAGAGAAGCTGCCGCCTGTCAAGAAGCGCTTCTCCATCGACGAGCCGGTGGAGCGGACGAAGGACTTGATCGCCGTACACAACAAGGACTGGTCTGTTATTCGTGACGCGGCCTTGAACTGGGGCGGCATCCCATCCCCTTCCGTGGCCATCGTGGACGCGGCGGAGGGGCACACGAAGTACGGAGATACCAGCGTAGTGTTCCCACGTGCCACCATAGACCCGGAGGCAGACCCGCGCAACAAGGTGTACGGCGGCGACGCATGGACACCGACAAAGGACAATGCGCTGGTGGAGCGCGAGGTGAACTACGAGGCGCGGCGGGCGTTCGATGAGAACATCAAGAACCTGTCCAGCCAGTTTGCGGGCGGCGTTTTCCAAGGCGGCGGCACGCTGGGCAAGATCGGATTGGAGAATGAGACCAGATGGGAGCCGGAAGAGATCGCCGACAAGCTGGCGAACCATCCGGAGGTGCAGGCGGCATTCCTTCAGAGCGAGGGCAAGAGCCTTGAACCGGTGTACCGTGACAAGCAGTTCGACCGTTTCTTCAGCAACGCGACCATCCGGAGATACCTTGACACGGTGGGCGAACAGGAAGTGGCGCGGCTGGCGGTGAAGCTGATGACCGGCGAGCGCCTGACGGCGGAAGAGATGAAGCCGGCGGAGCAGGCCATTCGAGATGTCTATGCAGAGGAGCACGCCAATTTCCTGAACCGCAGGCCGGAATCCAAGGAGAAGCGCATCGACTACTACATGAAGAACAACGTGTTCCCTAACCGGGTGGAGGACTTCATCCGGAGCACGCAGGAGTTCTATGAGAGCGGCGGAAGCGCGGGCGAGATCGACAAGGAAGCCACGGCGGCCAAGATGATGGAGATGATCGCACCGGGCGGAAGCTGGAACGATGCGCTGCGGACGGTGAAAGACTGGGTGCAGCCACAGCTGGAGGGGCTGCTGGGCGAGCGGGGCATCTACAACGGCGAGGATGTAATGACCGACAGCGGCAGACGCAGCTTTGCACAGACACACTGGGACTACACGGCGGAGAACATCGTGAAGGCCATGAACATGGCGGCAGCCAAGGGCGCGAACATGTACGGCGTGACACCGGAGACACTGGCGGCAACGGCCACGCGGGAATATCGGAACGTGGACGAGATGCACGCGGACGAGGCGAGACTGCGCACGGTGAGCGAAGAGGAACACGAGAAGGCGCTGCGAGACCTCGGCATCTACCTTGACCGGGTGACGGACGATCTGCTGCGTACCACAAAACACCGGTTCGACAACACCTTCGAGGAAGAGCAGAACCTGAGCCGCATCATTGCAGAGGCGGCCAAAGGCAAGAAGACTGCGGCGGCGGTGAAGGCGGCGTTCCGCAAGGAAGGTTATGCCATATCCGACGGGCACGCCAAGAGCATCCTTGCGCTCATTGACCGCGCAGCCAATATCCCGACGGGGTACTACGAGGCGAAGCCACAGCGCGTCGTCGGCTTTGATGAGGCACTTGCCGTTGTCGCGCCGGACAATGCGCCGGCGGAACTGCTGGGCGAGATGCGCAATGCGGGCATGAACGTCGTGGAGTACAAGGCCGGAGACGAAGCGGACCGGCTGGCGAAGGTGAACAGCATCGAGAAGGCGCGCTTCAGCGTGGACGACGAGCAGGACAAGTGGGAGAACACGCGGCTCACTCCGGAACAGAAAGAGCAGCTGGAGCGTGCCCGCGCAAGGGCGCGCGGCGACGCACCGAGGATGCAGGACTTCGACAACGTGGACGATTACTTTGCCGCGATGCGGCAGAGGGCCGAAGCGGAACGAAAGAAGCGGATGCGCAATGTCCCGAAGGAAGAGTTCGAGGGAACGGAAGCCTTGCAGGATCTCGGCATCAAAATCGAGAACAGCGCAGGCCTCTACCAGAACGTCGAGCAGATGATCGAAAACGACAAGGCTGCAAAGAAGATCCAGAGGGAGATCCGGCGGGCCGAAAAGCGGCTGAGCGTTACCCCGAAGGAGAAGAGCTACGCGGCGGGCATCGCTGCCGGCATCTACGACGCCGACGACATCCCAAGCCGGATGAACGCCTCAAAGGTGATGGAGCTTGCGGACTACTACACGGCCGAGCAGGCCATGAAGTCCGACACGATCCCCATGCAGCGGCAGGACATCAGTCAAAACCTGCGTGCGCAGGCGGCGGAGCTGTTCAAGGATACGGGGAACGACACCTTCGAGAAGAAGTATGAAAAAGCCCTGTTCAGCCCGAAAGGCGGCCTCGCATTGTACCACCGCACGCCACAGCGCAGCATGAGAGCCATCTTCGGCTGGGAACAGGGCCAGAAGATCAACGAGGCGATCTTCGAGCCGGTCTACGTCAACGAGCAGGAACGCAAGCGTTTCGTCAATCGTATGCACGACGAGGTGCGGCGGTTCGAGGATAAGAACGGCAAGCAGACCGCGCTGACGGAGAAAGAGCGCGCATTGACGCAGCTTGTGATCGAGGGCAAGGCCGCCGCGGAGCTGGTCGCGGCTTCGGACATGAAAGAACAGCTCATTCACGCGGCGGAGAACCTGAAGGCCGGCGGCGAAATGGCCGACGTGTCGCAGGAGTTCGGCCTGCACGACAAGGAAGCGCGAGACCTTGCGCGGCGGTATGCCGACTGGCTGCAAACGCAGGAGGACCTGGCAGGAACCGACGTGGACCAGACCAAGGTCGAGCACGCAGTCGAAGCGTATCGGACGCTGTACGACAAGTTCTACAAGGTCATCAACCACTTCCTCGTCGCGCACGGATACGAGCCTATCGGCTTTATCAAGGGGTACGCGCCGCACTTCCAGCCGGAGGCTGAGAGCGGGAAGCTGGAGAAGGCGCTGAAGAGCATCGGCGTGGACCTGGGCGCAGAGGCCGGAAGCCTTCCGGCGAGCATCGCGGGTCTCACGAAAGCCTTCAAGCCGAACAAACGGTACAATCCCTTCTTCCAGCACCGTGCGGGAAAGAGCACGGAATACGACGTGGAGAAAGGCTTTGAGAAGTACGTCGATTATCTCAGCGACGTGCTCTACCACACGGACGACATCATGCGCGTGCGCGCGGCGGTGAAGTATTTCCGAGAGGAATACGGGCCGGACGAGATCAGCGCGGAGATCTCCCGCGCAGAGAGCCTGCGCTTTGCGCCGAAGGAGGCGAAGGAGTCCTTCCTGAAGTCGGCGGGGCTGCTGACGAACACGTCGGACCTGAGCTATGCGGATCTGAGCGCAAAGATGGAGGAATACGTCGAGGGCCTGTTCGACAGCATCAAGAAAACGAGCAAGTACAGCGATTTGACTGTGTGGCTGGACGACTATGCGAATAAGCTGGCCGGAAAGCAGCTCTTCTCCGACCGCGACATGGAGCGCGAGGTCGGCCGCACCTCTCTGAACGTCGGCCGGAAGCTGAACAAGATGTTTGCGCGGGCCAATGTGGCAGGCAACCTCTCCTCTTCGCTGAACCAGACGGCGCAGCTGCCGATGATCGCGGGCGAGATCGGGCCGAAATACGTCATTAAAGCCGTCAACGACATCATCGCCGGAAAGACGAAGGGCGACTTCGCCGACCAGAGCGACTTCCTGACGGAGAAGAACGGCATCGACTATCTCACCAATGACAAGGGAAGCAAGATCACCTCGGCTCTCTTCTGGCCGCTTGAGCGCATGGATTATCTTATCAGCTCTATCGCGGTGCGCGGAAAGTACCGCAAGGAGCTTGACGCGGGGAGAAGTCCGAAGGAGGCCATGAAGGCGGCGGACCGCTGGGCGCGCGACATCATGGGAACCAGGTCGAAGGGCGCGGCACCGCTCACCTTCCAGTCGAAAAACTTAATCGCGCAGATTGTGAATATGTTCCAGGTCGAGGCTCTCAACAGTTGGGAGCACGTCACGCAGGATCTCTTCGGCCCAGGGCTGAAGGAGGCGGAAGCGAAGCTCGGCAGGGAGGAAGCGGCAAAGCGGCTCGCGGGGATCATCGTCGCGACGCTGCTCGGCGCCTTCCTGCTCAACCGCGTCGCCGAGGAGGGCTACGGCGGAACACCGGCGCAGTTTGATGTGATCGGCCTTCTGATCGGCTTCCTCGCTTCCGGCAACGGACTGAGCACCAATGAGCAGATCGCGACCTGGATCGACGACGCATGGGAAAACGGGACCGGCGAGCGGCTCTTCGGAACGGACGCCAACGCCGGAAACGACGAGTTCGATGCGGGCGCGGCGACCGAGGACACGCTTTACAATGTCAGCAACGACATCCCGTATCTGCGGAACGCGGCGGGCCTCCTTGGCCTTGGCGACCAGACACTCCCAATGCCGGACATCTACGGCACGGTGACGGGAACGGCAAAGGCCGTGAAAGACAACGGACCGTTCTCGGAAGAAGTCATGCGTCAGCTAATGGGTCTCGCAGGCGACACGCTGCCAGGAGGCCGACAGGCGGAGAAGACCTACCAGGGCATCGAGACGCTTCTGAATGGCGGTTACTATAAGGGCAGCGGCGAGGACGAAAGGCTGCAATATCCCGTGAGCGAAGACTTTTGGAACGTGGTACAGGCCACAATGTTCGGCCGGAACGCGCTGAGCGAGACCAGAGACTTCTACGCGGCCGGCGGCAAGGGGCTGAGCGCGGCACAGACACGGCTCTACAAACAGCTTGTGGATATGGGCGCGGACAGCGAGACCGTATACGACGCCATTCTGGCATGGAAGAAGATCGACGGCAACGAGGCCCTGAGCAAAGCGGAGCGTGAGACGGCACGCTTCGAGCTGGTGCAGTCCCTTCCGCTCACGAGCGAAGAGCGAGAGCTGCTGCACAACACGCTCTCCGGATCGGATACGAAGTATTCCGCGGCGGACGAGGCGAAAGCACAGGGCATCCCCGTCGGGACCTATCAGAAGTTCCAGGCGGACGCCGCTGCGCTGGAGTCGGACCGAGACAAGGACGGCAACGTGATCCGAAACAGCAAAAAGGAGAAGGTCCTGAAGCTGATCGACTCCCTGCCGCTGAACAAGACGCAGAAAGACTGGCTCTACCTCAACGAAGGCTATGCCGAGAGCAAGCTGGACGAAACACCCTGGCAATGAGAAAAGACCTGCGGGATTCCGCAGGTCTTTTCTTTACAGAACGGGAAAATCTTTTTGGGGGATCTTGTCGGTTTCGAGGTTTCCGTTGGGAACGGCATACAGCGTCAGCGTCCAGCCGTTCACGCTCTGGTCGTCGGCGTCAAAATCGAAGGTGCCGTCGCATTTGTAGAAGCCGGATTCCTTACCGAAATAATCTTCGTTGCCGTACCACGTCGTACCGGTGGTGTAGAAAATTTCGTACTCGCCGAGAGGAACGGATATATCGACCTCCTCGCCGGCTAAGATCATAAAGGCCATTTGCCCGTTTGCACGAGCGACGGCATCGAGCGGCTCAAGAACGATGCAGCAGTTTGACGAGTCGGTCGCTTCCACGGTCAAAGGAGCAAGACGCTCGCCGACAGGATACTTCACGATCTCCCCGTTCGAGAAAGATACCGCGTCCCCTGGCTCGATCTTCCGGATCGTCACGCCGGTCGTCGAGGGCGCAGGAGCCGTATCCGACATAGGAGGATCTTCAGAAACATCCTCGGCGGGAACGGTCGGCTTTTGGAGAAGAGATGCGACGGACAACGCGCAAATCAGCACAGAAGCGGCTATTATAACGACCGTATTCATGACTCGGCGGGAGCTTGGCTTCTCGGTGTTCGGCGGGGCTTCAGAGCGACCTGGTTGGTCTGAGGAGGAACCATAGTGCTTTGCCCACGATTCCATAAAATCCCCGCGGACGCTCGCGGGAGCATCGTCTGGCCCGTCCATGAAGTAGTAAGTATTCTTCAACGACTCCTTTTTCTGTTGCCGGTAAGCTGCATCGCAGGCTTCCTTCCAGCTGTAGAAGTCAGCGGCGGAGGAGATCGGCTCGCCGGTGAAGGTGTTCTTCAGGCCGGCGGCGCGGAAAAAGCGGGACCATTCCCCCTCCTGCCTCGTACGCTCCTCTGCAACTCCGGCGAAGCGCCCCTCCTGGTAAGCCGTTTCAACATCTCCCTCCGTCAGCGTGTCGCGCTGCATCGGGAGAAATTTGCCGCAATCGCAGAACAGGCGGGACGCCGGAATAAGAGAGCCGCAGGCAACGCAGGTCTTATACTCCCTCTCTCCCCCGGAGAACACATAACCGCAGTCACACTTGCGCTGAAGATACGGCACGATGCGACGGCAGTCCGGACACTCACGAAAACGCTTCACTTTCACGCAATACTCCCCCTTTTCTTCGTTTTTATGGGATATTACCATAAGATTACATGAGAGCGGTGATAAAGTCAATCGAGAATATGGCAATATCCCATAAAATGGAGGAAGGCGGCGGTGCATGAAGGCGTTGGATTATGAGGGTAGGAGAAACGTGTCGGGCGAGCGCGTGCGGCAGAAGTGCACAGAGCGGAAGATCACGCAAGCAGAGCTTGCCGCACGGGTCCAATGCGAGGGCGTCGCGCTGGAACAGGACGCAATCAGCCGCATCGAGTCGGGACAGAGGATGGTGCAGGACTATGAGCTGCGCGCCCTTGCCGAAGTGCTGGGCGCGAGCATGGATTGGCTGGCCGGAAAGGAATAAAAACAATGCCGCAGGATAACCTGCGGCATTTTGCATATAAAATTCAGGCTTGACATTCTTCTCTTTGTGCTGTAATACTAAAAGCCCAAACAAAGAGAAGGAGGCGTGAACATGAACGAGAGAGGACGCAGATTTTCGCACCTGTCATGGCACAATCGCTTGAAGATCGACAAGATGCTGAAGGAGGGCTACAAAGCGCAGGAGATCGCGGACGCACTTCATGTCCACAATTCCACAATCTATCGAGAGATCAAGCGCGGGTTGACCGTCCAGCGCACGTCTGAGCTGGTGGACCGCGAGGTATACTGCCCCGACACGGCGCAACGGAAATACGAAGAGAGCAAGAGCGTACACGGGCCGGACCTGAAAATCGGAAACGACCACGAGCTTGCTGCGTACATCGAGGACAAGATCCTCAACGGGCATTTTTCGCCCGCGGCGGCGCTTGCGAAAATCAACGAGGAAGGCAAGATCTTCTCCGTTACCATCAGCGAGTGGACGCTATACCGGTACATCGACAAGGGCGTATTCCTGAATATCACGAATAAGGACCTTCCGATGCACGGCGAGCACAAGAAAAACTACAAGAAAGTACACGCCAGCAGACCGTCGGCGGGCGACAGCATCGAGGATCGACCGGAAGAGATCGACGAGCGCACCACTTTCGGGCATTGGGAGATGGATTGCGTCGTCTCGGCACGCGGGTCCCTCAAGCGCCTGCTGGTGCTGACGGAGCGCCTCACGCGGCGCGAGATCATCATGCTCATGCGAGACGGCAGTACCGCGAGCGTCGTGCGCGCCCTGGATAAGTTGGAGCGGAAGTGCGGCTCGCAGAGGTTCCGCAAGCTCTTCCGGACGATCACCGTGGACAACGGATCGGAGTTCGCAGACTGCGAAA
>OMDO01001109.1_pt1 | contig 13680 bp, 8 predicted proteins | sample 1674051 | NCBI WGS metagenome assembly OMDO01 (sample SAMEA103958138, study PRJEB25191) | human gut metagenome | biome: human-associated habitat [ENVO:00009003]; feature: intestine environment [ENVO:2100002]; material: feces | place: Germany | collected 2013/2015 | reverse complement strand
GACGCCGTTTTTCAGCACCCGGCCCCGCTGGGCGGTGTCCAGCAGGGCGGAGAGGGTGTCGGCGGCGATTTGCAGAGAGAATCGGATCTGCTGCGGCTGAATGTCCTCAATGTCCTCGTCGGGGTAATCTACCACGGCGTAAAACCGGGAGGTGATGTCGATGAGGGCCTCCTGCACCGGCTCCAGGCGGCGGCGGAGGCCGCCGTCCAGCTGGGCCGCGGCGTTTTTCGCGGCGGCGGCGGATTGGGCGTCGATGAGGTCGATGACGGCTTCCGCCTCCGTCAGGTCCATTTTACCGTTCAAAAAGGCGCGGCGGGTAAATTCTCCAGCCTTGGCCTGCCGGGCACCGGCGGCAAACAGGGCGCTGAGCAGTTCACCCAGCACCACCGGAGAGCCGTGGCAGTGGAATTCGGCAGAGTCCTCCCCGGTATAGCTGTGCCCGCCGCCGAAGCGGACGGCTAATCCCTGATCGATGACGGCGCCAGAATCGTCCAGCATTTCTCCGAACACCATCTTGTGAGAGGGCTGCTGGGCGAAGGGGACTCCGTTCCGGGGACGAAAGACCCGGTCACAGGCGGCAAAGCAGCCATCCCCGGAGACCCGGACGATGCCGATGGCGGCGGCGATGCTGCCGGTGGCAATGGCGGCGATGAGATCAGACATAGAAGCTCCTTTCAGAGGGTGCCGCTTTGCGGCATGGGAAAGCATGGTGATACCATGCGGGATCGAATCCTAAAATGGGCTTTGCCCATTGGAATGTCCCCTACATTTTCTTTGCCCCACAAAGGGGCGCGGCGAACCGCCGCAGGGGATGCAGCATGGTGCCACTTTGCGGCACGAGAATGCACGGTTTTACCGTGGGGATGCACCCCCTATTTTCTTTTTGAGACATCAAAAAGAAAATGCGCCGTGCACGGTGGAAAAGAAAAAGTGTTTGTTCCAAACTTGCACACAGGTGCAAGTTTGGGGGAAACGGATTCTGTGAGAACTGCTGTGCAGGTGAAGAATTGCGTACTAAATCACGGGCGGGGTGCAGAGCTTGTCCGGCCTTGTACGCCGTGCTGATAGTTGCATCAAACCTCAAGGTGCAAATAGGACACCCTCTGCTTCTCTTTCCGCTGCCGCTCCCCCTCATCCTCAGAGGGGTTTCCAAAGGGGAGGGCCGCAGCCCGCCCCTTTGTGTCGTTTCAAGGGGGTGCGGGGGGAAATCGAAATCCCCCCGCGTTTCTCTTTAGGGGGCCGGGGGGACATTCTCTTTTCAAAAGAGAATATCCCCTTGGCTTCTCCGTACCGAGCCGGTACGTTCCACCGGGAATTCCCCTTGTGGGAACAGGAAACTCACACCGGTTCCCCGTACAGCGCCCAGGTGTTGCTGTCCGTTATCTTTACGTCAATAAAGCTGCCGATCAGACTCTTGTCACCCTTCAGCCGCACCAGCCGGTTGCCCTCGGTGCGGGAGGCAAGGGGGAAGTTTTCGTCGTCGCTCTCGCCGTCCACCAGCACCCGGACGGTCTTGCCCACATAGGCGGCGTGGAGCCGGGCAGAATTGGCGTTCTGGACCTCCAGCAGCCTGTCGAACCACTTCTGCTTTTCCGCCCGGGTGGCGGGGTCCGGCATGGAGGCCGCCTTGGTGCCGGGGCGGGGGGAGTAGATAAACGTAAACAAAGCGTCGAAGCCCACTTCCTCCACCAGAGAAACGGTGTCCATGGCTTCTGCCTCCGTCTCACCGGGGAAACCGATGATGACGTCGGAGGTCAGCACCAGACCGGGCATTACGCTTTTGGCGTAGCGAATTTCCTCTAAATATTTCTCCCGGGTGTAACGGCGGTTCATCTCCTTCAGCACCCGGTCATTGCCGGACTGGAAGGGCAGGTGCAGCTGCTTTGCCACATGGGAGCACTTGGCCATCACGTCAAAGAGGTGGTTGGTGGCATCCTTGGGATGGCTGGACATAAAGCGGATCAAGTATTCGCCGGGGATCTTGTCGATGTCCTCTAAGAGATCCGGGAAATGGTAGTCCAGATCCAGATCATTGCCGTAGGAGTTGACATTCTGCCCCAACAGGGTGATGTCCTTGTAACCGGCGGCAACCAGTTCCCGGACCTCCTGCAAAACGCACTGGGGATCACGGCTGCGCTCCCGGCCCCGGACATAGGGCACGATGCAGTAGGAACAGAAATTGTTGCAGCCGTACATGATGCTGACCCATGCCTTCACGCCCTTTTCCCGCACCACAGGGATGCCCTCGGCAATGGTGCCGTCCTCATTGTCCACGGCAAAGACCCGCTTCCGGGTCTCATAGACCTGCCACAAAAGCTCCGGGAACTTCCACAGGGCATGGGGGCCGAACACCAGATCCACATGGCGGTAGGATTCCTTCACCCGCTGAGAGACCCGCTCCTCCTGCGCCATGCAGCCGCACAGGCAGATGATCTGCTCCGGGTTGGCCTTTTTCGTGTGGGTCAGGGCGCCCAGCGTGCCGTAGACCCGCTTTTCCGCGTGGTCACGGATGGCGCAGGTGTTCAGCACCACGATGTCCGCCTCCTCCGGGGCGGCGACGAAGGTACAGCCCATGGCCTCCAGCATACCCATGATATGCTGGCTGTCCGCCACATTCTGCTGGCAGCCGAAGGTGTCTACCAGTGCGCGGACGCTCCTGCCCCGCTGGGTGTGCAGCTCTCTTATTTTCCGTTCGAAATCCCGCTGACGGAGCGTCTGCTCCTCCGGGATCAATACCTGTTTTCTGTCCAAGTCGGGCCTCCCTGCCCCGATGTGGATACGGGGCGATATTTGAATACAGTATTATACCACGCGGCGATGCGCAATACAAGAAAGCCGCGGAATAAAAGTTGCAAACCGCGGGCAAATGGGATATGATGGGGAGGAATCTCAAACAGGCAGGGAGGATGCCCTATGTGGTATGTATTGCTGCTGGCGGCCTGCGTGGCAGGCGACCAGCTGTTGAAGTGGTGGGTGACGGCCCATCTGGAGATGGGGCAGTCCGCGCCGCTGCTGCCGGGCGTGGTGCAGCTGACGCGGCTGCACAATACCGGCGCGGCGTGGAGCAGCTTTTCCGGCAAGACCGGGCTGCTGGCCATCGTGACCATCGTGCTGATGCTGGCGGTGGCGTGGCTGCTGGTGAAGAAGATCGTGCGCCATCCGCTGGGCGTGACGGCAGGGGTGCTGATCCTGGGCGGCGGCATCGGCAACGTCATCGACCGCGTGTGCCGCGGCTATGTGGTGGATATGTTCGACCTGCAGTTCATCAGCTATCCCATTTTCAATCTGGCGGACTGCTTTGTGGTGGTGGGCGTCATTTTGGGCGCCGTGTACTACCTGTGGTTCTACGACAAGTACGACAAGAAGGAGCCGAAGGATGACGCTGCATCTGAAAGCTGAGGCAGAGGACGCGGGGGCGCGGCTGGACGCCTTTGTGGCCTCCCGCGCCAACGGACTGACCCGCTCGCAGGCGGCGCGGTACATCGATGAGGGGCGGGTATCCGTGGACGGCAAGCCCGCCGCCAAGAGCTGCCGCATCGGCGGCGGCGAGACGGTGACGGTGGACGTGCCGGAGGTGCGGGAGACGGCGCTGGAGCCGCAGGACATCCCACTGGACGTGGTGTACGAGGACGAGGACGTTATCGTGGTGAACAAGCCGTCGGGGCTGGTGGTGCATCCGGCGCCGGGGCATCCCGACGGGACGCTGGTCAATGCGCTGCTGCACCACTGCGGGTCGTCGCTGTCCGGTATCGGCGGGGAGAAGCGGCCCGGCATCGTCCATCGCATCGACCGGGACACCAGCGGGCTCATCATTGCCGCTAAAAACGACGCCGCCCATCTGGGACTCAGCGCCCAGCTCAGCGACCATACGCTGGCGCGGACGTACGAGTGTCTGGTGGTGGGCAACCTGAAGGAGGACAGCGGTACCGTGGATGCGCCCATCGGACGGCATCCGTCGGACCGGAAGAAGATGGCGGTGGTAGCCGGCGGACGGACCGCCGTGACCCACTGGGAGGTCATCGCGCGGTATGCGGGCGTGACCCATGTGCGCTGCCGTCTGGAGACGGGACGCACCCATCAGATCCGCGTACACATGGCCTACATCGGGCATCCCATTCTGGGGGACACGGTGTATGGCGCGAAAAAGCCGGTGGCGGGTCTGACGGGGCAGTGTCTCCACGCGGTGGGGCTGCGATTTATCCACCCGCGTACCGGCCAGGCGGTGGAGCTGCACTGCCCGCTGCCGCAGGAGTTTCAGGAGCAGCTGCGGAAGCTGGAAAAAAGAGCATAAACAAAAAAGGGAGGACACGCTTTGCGTGTCCTCCCTTTTTGCATGCAGGGAAATCACTCGATGACGGGGAGATTCTTGACTACGGCGGCGCAGCGGGGGCACAGCTCGGGGTGCTCCGCATCGCTGCCCACGGTGGGCAGGACCTTCCAGCAGCGCAGGCACTTGGCGCCGGCGGCGGGGCGGACGGCCACGGCCTGCTCCGCGCCCACGTCCACGCGGACCTGAGAGACGATGAGGGTATCGGCCAGGTCGGCGGCGTCCATATCGGCCAGGAAGGCGTCCTCGGCGGTAACGGTCAGGTCCACCTCGGCCTCCAGACTCTTGCCGATGGTCTTGTCGGCACGGGCCTGCTCCAGCGCGCCGTTAACGGCGGTACGGAGGGCGGCGAGGCGCGCCCACTTGCCCATTTCCTCCTCGCTGAGGGCATAGGCGGCATAGGGCTGCACCATCTCGTTGAACAGGACGTTGCGGGCATCGTCGGCGGAGCGGTGAGGCATGGCCAGCCAGACCTCATCGCAGGTGAAGGCCAGAATGGGAGCGAACATGCGGGTCATGGCGTCCAGGATCAGCCAGACAGCCGTCTGGGCGCTGCGGCGCTCCAGCCCGCTGGCCTCGCCGCAGTACAGGCGATCCTTGATGATATCGAAGTAGAAGGAGCTGAGGTCCACCACGCAGAAGTCGTTGATCATGTGGGACACCACATGGAACTCGTAGTTGTCGTAGGCGGCGAACACCTTTTCAATCAGGGCGTTCAGGCGGGTGACGGCCCACTTGTCCAGAGGCAGCATCTCATCGGGCTGCACCAGATGGTCGGGATCGAAGCTCACCAGGTTATCCAGGCAGAACTTGCAGGTGTTGCGGAACTTCAGATAGTTCTGGCTCAGCTGCTTGAAGATCTCGTCGGAGCAGCGGACATCCACGTGGTAGTCGGCGGAGCCGGCCCACAGACGCAGCAGATCCGCGCCGTACTTGTCGAAGATCTCGGCGGGGTCCATGCCGTTGCCCAGAGACTTGTGCATGGCCTTGCCCTCTCCGTCCACGGTCCAGCCGTGGGTGACGCACTCCTTGAACGGAGCGCCGCGGCCCAGAGCGCCCACGGCCACCAGCAGGGAGGACTGGAACCAGCCGCGATACTGGTCAAGGCCCTCGATATACATGGTGGCGGGCCAGAAGCCCTGATCGCGCTCCATGGCGGCGAAGTGGGTGGAGCCGGAGTCGAACCAGCCGTCCAGCGTGTCGTTCTCCTTTTCGAAGCCGGCGGACTTGCCGCAGTGGGGGCAGGTAAAGCCCTTGGGCAGGATGTCGGCGGCATCCATATCGAACCAGGCGTTGGAGCCCTTCTCCTCGAACAGGCTGGCCACGGCCTCGATGCTCTCCTCGGTGCAGACGGGCTTGCCGCAGTCCTTGCAGTAGAACACGGGGATGGGCAGGCCCCAGCGGCGCTGGCGGCTGATGCACCAGTCGGTGCGCTCCAGGATCATGGAGCGCATGCGGTCTCTGCCCCAGGAGGGCACCCAGCGCACGTCCTCACAGGCGGCGATGGCCTCATCCTTGAAGGAGTCCACGGAGCAGAACCACTGGGGGGTGGCGCGGAAGATGATGGGCTGCTTGCAGCGCCAGCAGTGGGGATAGCTGTGGACGATGTCCTCACTGGCGAACAGGGAGCCGTTGTCCTTCATATCCTGAAGGATCACGGGGTTGGACTCATCGGTGGTCATGCCCTCGTACTTGCCGGCGTAGGCGGTGTGCTTGCCCTGATCGTCCACAGGCACCACCATGTCCATACCGTAGCGCTTGCAGGTCACATAGTCGTCGGCGCCGAAGCCGGGCGCGGTGTGGACGCAGCCGGTACCGGAATCCATGGTGACGTAGTCCGCCAGCACCAGACGGGAGGTCTTGGGCAGGAAGGGGTGGTCAGCCAGCATATTTTCAAAGAAGCTGCCGGGGTGAGTCTCCACGATCTCATAGCTGTCGAAGCCGCCGATCTTCATGACCTTGTCGGTCAGGGCCTCGGCCATGACGTACAGCTCGCCGTTGGGGGCCTTCACCACCGCGTAGCTCTCGTCAGGGTGCAGGGCGATGGCCAGGTTGCCGGGCAGGGTCCAGACGGTGGTGGTCCAGATCACGAAGTACAGCTTGCTGTGGTCCAGATGGGGCAGCCTGCCCAGATCATCGTGCATGGGGAACTTGACGTAGACGGTGGTGCAGGGATCGTCCTTATACTCGATCTCCGCCTCGGCCAGCGCCGTCTCGTCGTGAGGGCACCAGTACACGGGCTTGAGACCCTTGTAGATGTGGCCGTTCCGGTACATTTTGCCGAACACCCGGACCTCCTGCGCCTCAAAGCCGGGGTCCATGGTCTTGTAGGGATGCTCCCAGTCGCCCACCACGCCCATGCGCTTGAAGCCCTCGCGCTGGACGTCGATATAGTGGTCGGCGAACTCATGGCAGGCGGTGCGGAAGTCCGCCACGCTCATGGCCTTGTGGTTCAGCTTGTTCTGCTTGATGATGGCGGACTCGATGGGCATGCCATGGTTATCCCAGCCGGGAATATAGGGGGTGTAGTAGCCGCGCATGGCGTACATGCGGTTGATGAAGTCCTTCAGGGACTTGTTCAGAGCGTGGCCCATATGCAGCGCGCCGTTGGAGAACGGAGGGCCGTCGTGCAGGGAGAACAGGGGCTTGCCCTCGTTCTTCTTCAGCAGCTCGTTGTAGAGGTCGATCTCCTCCCAGTGCTTCAGCATGTCCGGCTCGCGCTTGGGCAGGCCGGCACGCATGGGAAAGCCGCTCTTGGGCATGTTCAGGGTCTTTTTGTATTCCATGTTGCGTCTCCTTTTATCCGGAATTTTTTGTTGAAACAAAATAAAAAGCGCCTTTGTCTCGTTAAGAGACAAAGGCGCGTGAAAGCATCCTCTGCGGTACCACTCTTGTTGCCGCGGAAAGCGGCCACTCAGTCCCACCAGCCGTGGGTACGGGGTGATAACGGCCCGCTGCCGTCCGCGCTTACCGGCCAGAGGCCATCAGGCGGATGCTCGGGAGTGATACCCCAGACCGGCTGCCCGTCCGCCTTGCACCAAACGGCGGCTCTCTTCGCGCGGCAGGGAGGCGGGGCGCGTCTCCTTCATCGCAGTTGTACGGTGTTTCCTTGAGATAACGCTACTATACTCACAAAATTAGCCCTTGTCAATGGCTATTTTGCCGAAAAAACCGATTTTTTACAGGATACCGGCCAGCGAAAGCAGGCCCACCGCGCCCATAAACGTGTAGATGACGCCGCAGACGGTGAGCACCACGGTGATGATCTTGTAGACGGGGCTCTCCTTTTTCGTGTGCTTGAAGCGGCGGATATAGAACAGGGACAGGCAGGCGATGCCCAGCAGCAGGGAGGACAGGGAGCTCAGCAGGATGCTGTCCTTATACACCGCCAGACGCAGGATCAGCACCACGATAATGGCGGCGAACAGCACCGCCAGCCAGATGTTCAGCCAGGTAGGGAGCTTCACCCGCTCCTGCTGGTTGGCCTTTTCGATGATCTTCTGGGTCACGGGATTGCCGGCGTAGCCGGCGTAATTGCTGTTTTTCTTCTTCTGGTGTACGTTTTTGTTGGGGTTGCCCCGGGCCTTGCGGCGGGCTTCCTCCTGATTGGCGTACTGGTTGACGCCGGGCCGGTAACTGTTTTTGGACATGGGTCATTCTCCTCCTGTCATTTGATCCGTGAGATAGCGGCGCAGCAGGTCCAGCGCGTGGTGGGCGGAGAGGGTGCGGATGCGCTCCCGATCGCCGCCCAGCGCCAGCTGCCGCACGAAAACGCCCTGAGGCGTGGAAAGGGCTGTGAACACGGTGCCCACGGGGTTGCCGTGGTCATCGCCTGCGGGGCCGGCCAGTCCGGTGACGGACAGGGCCAGATCCGAGCCGGTAAGGACGCGGACACCCATGGCCATGGCGCGGGCCACGGGGGCGGACACGGCGCCATACGTCTCCAGCAGGGAGGCGGGGACGCCCAGCACGTGCTGCTTCACGGCGTTGGTGTAGCTGACCACGCCGCCCAGAAACGTCTGGGACGCGCCGGGGATGTCCGTCAGGCGCTTGGCGATGAGGCCGCCGGTGCAGCTCTCGGCGGCGGAGAGGGTCAGGCCCCGGGCCTGACAGAGGCGCAGCGCCGTTTCCTCCAGCCCCGACACGTCCGTGCCGTAGAGATAGCTGCCAAGACGGCGGCGGACCTCCGCCAGCAGCGGGGCCATGCGGGCTTCGCAGGCGGCATCATCGGCGGCGCGGGCGGACAGGTGCAGCGACACCTCGCCGGTACCGGCGTAGGGGGCCAGCGTCAGATCCTCCTCCTGACGGAGCAGGTCGTTCAGAAGCTCCTGCACCTGCGGCTCCGTCAGGCCGAAGATGCGCAGGTCGTGGGAGCGGATGACCTGGCCGTGGAGCCGCTCCAGATAGGGCAGCAGGCAGTGCTCCGCCAGATAGCGGCACTCCGAGGGGACGCCGGGCAGCAGCACGGCGGTGACGCCTCCTGCGATAAAGGCGCAGCCGGGGGCGGTACCCACGGGGTTGCGGAACACGGTGCAGCCCGCCGGCAGATAGGCCTGCTGCAAATTGCAGGCGGGCATCTCCCGGTGGAACACGGTGTCGAAATAGCGGCGGATGTCCGGTACGATGTCCGGATGGAACACCAGCGGCGTGTCCAGCGCGGCGCACACCGCCGTTTTCGTCATATCGTCGTAGGTGGGACCCAGGCCGCCGGTGAATACCAGCAGCTCCGCCCGCTGCCGCGCGGCGGTGACGGCGGCCTCCAGACGGCCCTCGTCGTCGCCCACGGCGGTGTGGTACAGCACGTCCACACCGGCGGCGGTCAGCAGCTCCGACAGGAAGCGGGCGTTGGTATTGGTGACGCCGCCGGTCAGCAGCTCGCTGCCGACAGCGATGATCTCCGCAGTACGGGGCATGGGATGCGCCTCCTTAATACTGGGGCTTGACGCGGATCATCTCCCGGTTGGCCATGGCCCGCTGGCACAGGCCCTCCACGTCCAGCGCGGCCTCGTACTCCCGCGTCTCCTCCACGCTGGGCTTGGTCTTGGGGTGGCGGGGGGTGAACACGGTGCAGCAGTCCTCATAGGGCAGGATGGAGGTGTCGAAGGTGCCGATCTTACGGGCAATCTTCACGATCTCCTCCTTGTCAAGGCCGATGAGGGGGCGCAGCACCGGCATGGTGGCGACGTCCTCGCTGACGGCCAGCGCCTGCATGGTCTGGCTGGCCACCTGACCCAGATTCTCACCGGTGACGAGAGCGCGGCAGCGCAGCTCGCGGGCCAGCATATCGGCAAGGCGCATCATGAACCGGCGCATGATGAGGGTGAAGTGATCCTCGGGGCACTTGCGGCGGATCTCCTCCTGGATCTCGGTGAAGGGGATGATGAACACCGCCAGACGGCCGCACCAGGGCGTCAGCTCCTGGGCCAGCTTCAGCACCTTTTCCCGGGCCAGCTCGCTGGTGTAGGGAGGGGAGGCGAAGTGGATCATCTCCAGCTGGACACCGCGCTTGGCGATCATGTAGCTGGACACGGGGCTGTCGATGCCGCCGGACAGCAGGCTCACCGCGTGGCCGCCCATGCCCAGAGGCAGGCCGCCGGCGGCGGCCTCCGCCGGACCGTGGACGTAGGCCGCGTCCTCGCGGACCTCCACGTACACCGTCAGCTCCGGATGGTGGACATCCACCGTCAGGTGGGGAAAAGCGTCGTGCAGCGCGCCGCCCACCCACTGGCTCAGCTGGATGCTGCCCATGGGGAAGGTCTTGTCGGCCCGCTTGCTCTCCACCTTGAAGCTCTTGGCGGCGGTGAGGGCGCCGGCGAGATACGTCTTGGCAGTGTCGAAAATGGCCTCCTTGGACTTTTCACAGGGGAGGGCGCGGGTGATGGCGATGATACCGAATACCTGCTTGCAGGCGGCGTAGGCCCCGGCGATGTCGCAGGTCTCCTCCGCCGGCTCCACGTAGATGGTGGACTGGCGGGAGTAAATTCTGAACTTGCCGAACCGCTGGGTGCGGCGGCGGATGTTGCTCATGAGCTTCATTTCAAAGCTGCGGCGGTTCAGGCCCTTCAGGACCACCTCGCCCAGCTTGCAGAGGATGATCTCGTGCATGGTGCGGTTTCTCCTTATTTTAGTATACTGCTGCGGTATTGGATGGCTTCGGCCAGGTGCGGTGCTTCGATGCGGGCGGCGCCCTCCAGATCGGCAATGGTGCGGGCCATGCGCAGGATGCGGTCATGGCTGCGGCCGGTGAGGCCCAGACGGTCAAAGGCGCTTTGCATCAGCCTTTCGCCGGCAGCGTCCAGCGCGCAGAACTGCCCGATCATGGCAGGGGGCATATAGGCATTGCAGGATACCTCCGTGCCGGAAAAGCGCTGCTTCTGCACCTCCCGGGCGGCGTTGACACGTTCACGGATGACGGCGGAGGACTCCGGCTTCTCTTTGCGGCGCATGGCCTCGTACTCCACGGAGGGGACCTCGATATACATGTCGATGCGGTCCAGCAGGGGACCGGAGATGCGGCGCATGTACTGGTCCACCTGATTTTCCGAGCAGGTGCAGCGGCCGGAGGGGTGGCCGTACCAGCCGCACTTGCAGGGGTTCATGGCGCACACCAGCATGAAGCGGCTGGGCAGCGTCAGCGTTCCCGCGGCGCGGGTGATGGTGACAAAGCCGTCCTCCAGCGGCTGGCGCAGCGTCTCCAGCGCCGACTTGTCGAACTCCGGCAGCTCGTCCAGAAACAGGACGCCGTTGTGGGCCAGGGATATTTCACCCGGGCGGGGCGTTCCGCCGCCGCCGGCCAGGGACACGGTGGAGGCCGTGTGGTGGGGACTGCGGAAGGGGCGGGTGTCCACCAGCGGGTGGGCGGGATCCGTCATGCCCGCCACGGAGTAGATCTCCGTGGTCTGGAGGGACTCGGCGCGGGTCATATCCGGCAGAATAGAGGGCAGACGGCGGGCCAGCATGGACTTGCCCGCGCCGGGCGAGCCCACCAGCAGCACATTGTGCCCGCCGGCGGCGGCGATCTCCAGCGCCCGCTTCACGTTCTCCTGCCCCATGACATCGGCAAAGTCCGGCAGGGGGCGATCAGACGGCTTCGGCTGCCAGCGCGGCGCGGGGGTCATAGGCGCGTCGCCGTTGAGGTGGGCGATGAGCTGGGAGACGCTCTCTACCCCGTAGACCGTCAGGCCGTCGGCCAGCGTAGCTTCAGCGGCGTTCTGGGCAGGGACATACAGAGTCCTGACGCCCAGACGGGCGGCGCACAGCGCCATGGGCAGCACACCGGTGACGGGGCGCAGTGCGCCGGTAAGGCTCAGCTCGCCCAGAAAGGCAGCGTCCTCCGGCAGGGGCTTCAGCTCCTCCGCTGCGGCCAGGATACCCAGCAGGATGGGCAGATCGTACAGTGTGCCCTCCTTCCGGACCCGGGCAGGGGCCAGATTCACGGTGATGCGGCTGACGGGGAATTTTGCCCCGCAGTTTTTCACGGCGGCCCGCACCCGTTCGCGGGACTCCTTGACCGCCGCGTCCGGCAGACCCACCATGTCAAAGGCGGGCAGACCGCCGGAGAGAAAGCACTCCACCGTCACCTCGTAGCCGCGGATGCCGGTGAGACCCAGAGAACGCACAGTGACCACCATGGGTCGTTTCCCCCTTCCAAATGGTCGTTCAGCACCTATCTTATCATAAAATCGGGACGGTGAACAGCGATTTTTTCAAAAAAGCCTTCCGGCTTTTGCGCGGAACGACGCTTTCCGGCGGGATGGGAGTGAGAAATTTTGTGCATGGTGCTAAAAAAGTTTCAAAATAGTAAAAATAACAAAAAGCAGGTTTACATGGTGAAAAGTTTGTGATACTATCAACAATATCAACGGATAGGGGCCTTTTAGGGGGCCTCGATCAGATCAGCTTTCTCTCCGGACAGATGAGGAGGACGGAGAGGGAGCGCTTTCGCCTGCGTGCAGCGCAGACGGGGGCGATCACACCGACATCTATTTAAGGAGGCACGTTATGGTAAGAAAAATGAAATCCATGGATGGCAATAACGCCGCAGCGCATGTTTCCTATGCGTTTTCTGAGGTTGCTGCCATCTACCCCATCACGCCGTCCAGCCCCATGGCCGACTTTGTCGACCAGTGGAGCGCAAACGGCCTGAAAAACATCTTCGGCACCAAGGTCAAGGTGGTGGAGATGCAGTCTGAGGCCGGCGCTGCCGGCGCCGTTCACGGCTCTCTGGGCGCCGGTGCGCTGACCACCACCTACACCGCGTCTCAGGGCCTGCTGCTGATGATCCCCAACATGTACAAGATCGCGGCGGAGCAGCTGCCCTGCGTGTTCCATGTTTCCGCCCGTACCGTTTCCACCCACGCGCTGAACATCTTCGGCGATCACTCCGATGTTATGGCCTGCCGCCAGACCGGCTTTGCCATGCTGTGCGAGGGCAACGTGCAGGAGGTCATGGACCTGAGCCCTGTGGCACATCTGGCCGCCCTGACCGGCAAGGTGCCCTTCATCAACTTCTTCGACGGCTTCCGTACCAGCCATGAGATCCAGAAGATCGCCGTGTGGGACTACGAGGATCTGAAGGACATGTGCGACATGGACGCCGTGGCCGAGTTCCGCCGTCACGCCCTGAACCCCGAGCATCCCCATATGCGCGGCAGCCATGAGAACGGCGATATCTTCTTCCAGCACCGCGAGGCCTGCAACAAGTACTACGAGGCCCTGCCCGCCGTGGTGGAAAAGTACATGGACAAGATCAACGCCAAGCTGGGCACCGACTATAAGCTGTTCAACTACTACGGCGCTGCCGACGCTGACCGCGTCATCGTGGCCATGGGCTCCATCTGCGATGTGGCCGAGGAGGTCATCGACTATCTGAACGCCCACGGCGAGAAGGTCGGTCTGGTGAAGGTCCGTCTGTTCCGCCCCTTCGCACCCGAGAAGCTGATCGAGGCCATTCCCGCCACCGCCAAGAAGATCGCCGTTCTGGACCGCACCAAGGAGCCCGGCTCCCAGGGCGAGCCCCTGTATCAGGATGTTGTCACCGCACTGGCCAACGCCGGCATGAACGATGTGAAGGTCATCGGCGGCCGTTACGGTCTGGGCAGCAAGGATACGCCTCCCGCCTCCGTGTTTGCTGTTTACAGCGAGCTGAAGAAGGACGAGATGAAGCGCCAGTTCACCATCGGCATCGTGGACGATGTGACCAACATGTCCCTGCCCGAGGATGAGAACTGTCCCAACACCGCTGCGGCCGGCACCATCGAGTGCAAGTTCTGGGGCCTGGGCGGCGACGGTACCGTGGGCGCCAACAAGAACTCCATCAAGATCATCGGCGACCATACCGACAAGTACGTGCA
>OMDO01001081.1_pt1 | contig 14066 bp, 6 predicted proteins | sample 1674051 | NCBI WGS metagenome assembly OMDO01 (sample SAMEA103958138, study PRJEB25191) | human gut metagenome | biome: human-associated habitat [ENVO:00009003]; feature: intestine environment [ENVO:2100002]; material: feces | place: Germany | collected 2013/2015 | reverse complement strand
ATAATTCTGTTCAATATACTTAGAGAAGAAATTCGTTTCCAGGTAATCTCCTGCAATTCTTTCCTATCTGCAACAACTGTTTCTAAATGATGCCTAAACACATAATCTTTAGAGGCTATTTTTTGCACTCTAAACAAGTTTGGACTTATTAAAGCATAATTCTCAGGATTCAGCAAATCAATTTCTTTAGGGTCAAAGCCAGTCTTCTCATTTGGGAACACAAAATACTCGTTTTGCTTCATACTAAAAAGAAACTTCCAACCTTCACTTCTCTTATAATCTTTATCAATAATAGGTTGACTAAGATTTACCCGCGTCACTGCATCAAAGAAAGAAACTACAACCTCTTCAAGTTCAAACTTCAATTCACCATTTTCATCAAATACAGCCTGTCCCTTTTTGTCTAAAACTGGTTTACGATAAATTGCGACATGATGATTATTACCTGTATTAACAAAATCAACTGGAATCCTCCGACTGTCTTTATCTAAAATAAAATTACCATCCTTATCCTTCTTTTCATGAAGTGATTGCGCTTTACTGATACCAGAAACACTCACTCGCTTTATAGTTATACCTTTCTCTTTATTGAGCCATATCGGGTTTTCATCCAGATTGGCAAATGCACTCTTCGCATTACCGTATTCTTTTATGCGATCCTGCAAAAGTTTACGAATTCTCGCATCTACAACTTTATCTACATTCAATTTTTCATCAATAGGTTTTCGTACCGTATAAACCGTTTCAAGCATTACTGTTTTAACCTTTTCCGGAACACACTCGTTCTGCTTAGCATCTAACCAAACAGGTTGCTTGTCCAATGAATTCTTACCAGTAAAAGCTTTCTTCGAATCATTGCCATTTTCTTGCAAACGCCTCAATAATGCATCTCTATAAGCAGGTTTATTTACAGTGGCTATCTTAGCTGCATCAAACGAGGCATTCACTTTCTCCTCTTTAACCACATACTGTTTATGACTACCGTAAACAGTTTCCAAATGCAATTGCCCTCGTGGAGTTTGTTGCTGCTTTTTGTTTATTCCATTTTTCTTTTTTGTTCTATTGAGATTAATTGTAACTACCTTATTCTTGGTCTTAATAGAGATTAGCGTATCATTTAAATGCTTCTTTGCCTCAGCACGAAATTCATCTAAAGACATGGGAGGAATAGCCTTTCCATTTTGAAAATACTTATTTCTTATTGCAGCTTCATTCGTATCAGGCTTAAGACTAGCATTCTTATTATTAAAATACTGGATAAATACATCTTTAGTAAATGCTACTGTCAAAGCATCCATTGCATGATGGCGGTGATCGTTACGCTTAGTCCAATCTTTAATCCTACCTATCAACCTTCCATCATTATCTTCAAAATATTCGACTAATCCCAGTACTTTATATTTTTCCCAATTCAATTCTTTCATTACATCAACAAGTTGCCAATCTTCACGCAATTCATCAGTAATCGCCCCAGTAGTAGCAACCACTCGACGACAAATTTCATTCAACATAGAAAGAGCTTTCTTTGCAATGTACTGTGTATTCCGTAAATCCCTATCAATAAATCCTTCAGGGATTTCACTCTCCTGCATTTTCAATTTTCTAAGTTTAGTTTTCTTATCCCTGAACAGTACCTCGCAACGATTTAAATATTCCTGCAAACCTTGTTCGCCATATTTCTCCTCCACAAAATCATAAGCAGTTTTACTTCCTTTCTCAATATTTATACTTTTCACTTCCAATGTTTTGTTAGAGAAAGAATCATCAAACAAACGAGCCTGTGGAATAATATGCTCAATATCAAAATCCTTACTGAACAATTTTTCTTTGGGAATATAGGTATTAGAATACAAGGTTTTATAACCATTATCTTTCAACTCTTCATACAATTTATAACGAATTATTGCATTACGGCTTACATGAGACATTCCGAAATCATTTTGCAGAATAGCTCTTATCCCTTCGTGCGTTTTTGTTGTATCCACAATAGATTTCGTCAGTTCTTCTCTCTCTTTTGCATTTTTCTTTAATTCGCGAGCCAGTTCAATACGGATTTCATCCGGTTTGCCATAAGTAGTAATAATCGCATTAATCACATTGACCATCTGATTCAGTATCTTCTCAACAACCGGATTACGCAAACTATTCTTAGGAAGAAGCTCTAATTTATCTTTCAATACCTTGTTCTTAATTTCTTCTTTCTTTAATGAGGATTTTGAATGTTTATACCCTGCATATTCACAAGCAACATCATACTGATTTCCATCTTTTAGATGAGGTAATATCTTACGAATTGCTTTTGTACTCAAACTACCATAATCTTCTTGAAAAGTTATATTCGCCAAAATTGAAGCATAATCTTTTTCAAAACCACATAAATCTGCTATCTTTTGAATCAGATTTCCATCTCCGGTCGGCGTACTATCACCCTCAAAAGAGTACAATAAATGCCAAAGTTTAAAGTAAGGTTGCTTGTCCAATTCTTTTTCCGAATCAAAACACAAAACTTCCGTATTCCAACCCAAAGCAGAAAATATCGTTTTTACTTGTTCTACAATTTCGTCAGCTGATTTTTTGAAATTAATAGACTCATGACCAGATATTTCAAGAATCTTACTAAATGCCTGATATAAGGCACTTCCTGTTCTATTTCCATCAATATTTTTAAAATTCAGATTCAGATTCTGAGGATTATTAAATAGCAATTTCAGCACATCTGATTTAGTCAGCTTATCACGGATAAAAAGTTCTTTAGCAAGTAAGCTTTTTTCATCAGCATCCAGAGGACGGCTAACATTCAATTTCAAAGAATCAATATTTTCGGCAGAATCGAGCAGTGTAGTAGAATTATCATCTTGCTTTTTACGTTTATTTTTCACACCAAGCACCGACACCTCTATATCGTTTAAAGTCTGCCATATCTTAAATTCCTGGAATAGAGGTGAAGAACGAGGAATAACCCGACTACCAATAGTTTTAATCTTTTTCTTACCATCTATTTCCACCTCTATCTGCCGCCTTTCAAACTCACAAATATTTATCAAACCTTTCTGACTTTTCAAACGACGTTGATAAAAGATAACGATATCCCGAATTTCCTTTTTCAAATCTTCCGTCAACTCTTTATGAAATTCAGCCTGTTTTTCCCATATCGTATTAAACTCATCCAAATAATCCTGCCTATAAAACACCATATTCCGCAAGCCTATATTAGGATTGTTATCCAAAACAGCCATTTGATACTGTCCAACAGTTTGTCTATTGAAATATAGTTCCTTGCTTCGGTCACTAATTGCACCTAAATACCCACTCGAATTACTAATCTGCTCATTTATCTCTTGCAAAACGATTGCAAGTTCTTCAGGATTCATCCTCTCGGAAAGTGCTTTTACTCGCCATTGGAAGTTTTCAAGTTTCAATTCCTCTCTCTTTACTCCCCTTTTAATTCCCACAAGTCTGTATTCTTTTTCTACTCTTCTAGTTTGGGCTTCTTCTTCATTCCAACTATTTTCAACTTCTTTCCATACAAAATACTTCGCTAATATAGCCCAAGTCTGTGACTTATTCTTTCCTCTTACTTCGTCTTTGACTTTATCAATTAAGGAATCTGGATAAAATTGTTTCTGAAAATTCCAAATTCTATCAAATTCAGCTTGCAAATCTGAGCGATAAAAATCAGGGAAATATCTTTTTCCTGCTGTAAGAAGTTGCAAACATAATTCGCCGGGTGTAATACCCTCATCATACATTTTTTTGGCCACTTCCATCCCGTCAATTAAAGTCCCATTTTCTGCTCCTTTGGCCTTCCGACTGCTTTTATAACCACGTTTCTTGTTAATCATTAATAACACACGTGCAAATTGCTCTAATGAAATCTCTTCTACAGCAGCTTTCGCTCTTAAGCGATATGTTTCAAAAGTCGTTCTATTACCATTTTCAGACAATATCATTTCATCGGTAATGAAATTATATTCTTTCAAGACCTCAATCAGATTTTCACGCCGCAGTTTATAGCGCTGCAAATTACGTCGCATACTTCGACCTGCTGTCCTATCTGCATTTGTAGTGATACTCTTCCCCTTTTCAAAATTCTGCAATTCGTCCACCGTTAAAGGGTTTACTCGCACACCAAGCTTAATTATTGACGATTTCTCTTCGCTCGTTTCTGCCTCATTAACTAATGCCCAGCCAATGCTACTGGTCCCCAAATCCAACCCCAATATTTTTTTCATAACAATAATTTAAAGTTAATTTCCACAAATGTAAAAAAAGCATTTGAAAAGATTGCAGGATATATCATTTTTATTCTTATCTTTGTCGTACTAAAATGAAGCAAATCACAATAAGGATTATTCCGTTGTGAAGACATTAGGTTCCCTCGTCCTTAACGGGGGATTTTTTATTTCAATAAACGAGTTTTTCCATCAAAGAAACTACTTTTTCTTTCCTTAAAAAACTTCCTGCCTACTAAAACTTTCCTCCCCAAACACTACCCTTCGTATCACAATATTTTATACCTTTGTTCACTAAGAAATAATCGTCCCATACCCATTTCTGTTTCGTCCGACAGCTGTCGGACGATAATTAAACAACTGTTGGACGATAATGCAACAGTTGTCGGACGATTAGTTTTTAGGAAGAAGAAAATTAATCCGCTTAGCGACAAAAATAATTCCCCGAAGCGACGAGAACTGTTTATCGCTATAAACAAAAATAAATATCTTATGAGCGCGTATTACGACCTTTACGAAACGCCTTCGCCCGACGGGAAAGAAGACAAGAAATCACTCCATGCACGTATCTGCCCGAAAAGGACTTATACCCAAAAGGAGTTTGTGGAACATATCGCAACTTTCCAACATCTGCCCAAGAATGTGATAGGAGCAGCATTGGATGCCTGCATTGACGAGTTGTGCGACCTCCTTGCCAACGGAAACATCGTGGAACTGGGAGAACTCGGCTTCTTCAGCACTTCACTGAAATGCTTGCGCGAGACCGACGATGAGAAAAAGAAAATCCGTTCCGAATCCGTCCAATTCCAAAACGTGCACCTGCGCATCAGCAGCACGTTCCGCAACAACATCAAGAAGAAAATGACGTTGGAACGTGTACACTCCACTACCAAGAAATCGAAAAAAGTAGTAGAGACCACCGAAGCAACAAGAAAAGCCGAACTGGAACTGTTCCTCAAGCAGAATGTATGCATCAACAAGAACGAATACATCCAATTGAGCGGACTAACCAGACATGCCGCCATAGACGAGCTGAACAAATTCATCCGGCAAGGGTTCCTGCGCCGCCGCGGAATGGGAAGGTCAACGGTCTATGTGCGGCAAGAAAAAGACACAGCAAACGAAATTTAGGGGGGGGGCGAACACAGAGACACAAAGACATAGAAATTAATGCTTTATCTCTTTGAAAAGAATCTCTGTGCCTTTGTATTTTCGTGTTCATCCCCCCAAATAATAAAACAACAAACAATGGAAAAATCAACAGAACCCCAACCCTGCACGCAGTGGTTCGTCTTCTTCAAAGACCAACTGCTGCTGAAAAAAGGATATACAGACAAAGGAGAAATAAAATACAGCGTACCCGTCAGTATAGAGCCTCCTCTGACACCGGAAGCCGGAAGTAATATACACGAAGTGTTCCCACCCAACGGCAAGCAAGTACGTGCATTTGCTTTGGAACAGCTCGTGGCCGAAACCGATGAATGGGTCATGATAGGCCTGCGCGCATCGTACGACTACATCTCGCCGGACGAGTACCGTTCTGCAGGAAAGGCCTTCCAGATACTCTATTGGGACGAGCACAGCCGCTTCTGCCCCGTGTGTGGCACCGCCATGGAGCACCAGCCCCCCATCATGAAGAAGTGTCCCAACTGCGGCAATGAGATGTACCCTCCCGTTTCCACCGCCATCATTGTACTGATACGCAAAGGAGACGAAATCCTGCTGGTGCATGCCCGGAACTTCCGAGGAACCTTCTACGGACTGGTGGCAGGCTTCCTCGAAGCCGGCGAGACACTGGAAGAATGTGTGGAACGGGAAGTTTTTGAGGAAACGGGGCTGAAGGTAAAGAACATCACCTACTTCAGCAACCAGCCCTGGCCCTACCCCAGCGGATTGATGGTGGGTTTCATTGCCGACTACGAAAGCGGGGAGATAAAACTGCAGGAAGATGAGCTGACCGCTGCCGCCTTCTATTCCAAAGACAACCTGCCCGAAATTCCACGAAAGCTGAGTATCGCAAGAAGGCTGATAGACTGGTGGATGGAGAACAATTAAAAATTAAAGAATTAAAAAGAGGGGGGAAGAAATTTAAAAAAGCAAATTGCGGAAAACACACACTCACAAACGAACAACTACGAATGAAACGACTCTCATTCACATCAACCAATCGGTGTGTAACCGCAATCTGCATATACTAAACTTCCCTGCAAACGTTTTGTTCATCAACCATCGGGTTTAAGTCTTTATTTAAGTTTTCTTTCAACACAGAAGCAAAAGGAAGAGGCGCAGCCCTCACGGGTTACGCCTCTCCGAACACTATATACACATTTTTTCCTCTTTCCTATCAAATGCCGAGTGACTTGCGCACTGCCTCCACTTTCTTCTCAGCTTCGGCATCGGCGCTGGTATAGCATTTCGGACAACCCATCTCGCCCTTCACCTCGATATAGAACTTAATCTTCGGTTCCGTACCGGAAGGACGGACAGAAATCTTCGTGCCGTCTACAGTGAAATATTGAAGTACATTGGAAGTCTCGGGCATATCCAGCTTGCTTACGTTGCCCTGGGCATCAGTCAGTTCCAGCGTCTTGTAATCCTTAATCAGGCTGACAGCCGAACCACCGATTTCCTTCGGAGGATTGGCACGGAAGTTATCCATCATCGCCTTGATTTCCTCGGCACCACTCTTACCGGGTTTCACCACGTTCACGGTGGTTTCCTTAGAGAATCCATATTCTACATAGATTTCCATCAATACGTCATAGAGTGTCTTGCCCTGGTCTTTGGCCCAAGCACAGATTTCGGCCAGCAAAGAGCAGGCAGAAACCGCGTCTTTATCACGGACAAAGTCTTCGGCCAGGAAGCCATAGCTTTCTTCACCACCACCGATATACTGCTGCTTACCTTCACTCAGACGGATTTCGCGGGCAATCCACTTGAAGCCGGTGTAGCAGTCGCGCATTTCAATCTTGTTCTTGTCTGCCACAGCCTTGATGAGTTCGGTGGTCACGATGGTCTTCACGATGAAGTCGTTCGGCTGCATCTTACCCATTGCAATACGGTTCTTGATGATGTAGTACAAGAAGATGAGACAAGTCTGGTTACCATTGATAAGCACCCACTCGCCCTTATCGTCCTTGCAGGCCATACCGACACGGTCGGCATCCGGGTCACTTGCCATTACGATGTCAGCGTCAATCTTCTTAGCCAGCGCAATGGCCATGGAAAGGGCTTCGGCATTTTCGGGATTCGGAGAAACCACTGTCGGGAAATTGCCGTCCTTCACCATCTGTTCGGGCACGCAGTTGATATTCTCAAATCCCCACTCCTTCAATGAGTCCGGAATAAGCACGCGGCCTGCGCCATGAAGCGGAGTATACACAATGCTGAGGTCTTTCTGGCGACGGATGACTTCGGGGTCGATAGAGATGGAGTGAACCATTTCCAGATAAACCTTATCCACTTCCTTGCCGATAATCTGAATCAAGTCCTTGTTGCCGTTGAACTTGATGTCGGCCACCGTCACCTTGTTCACCTCGTCTATGATGGCCGTGTCGTGCGGAGCGAGCACCTGCGCACCGTCATCCCAATAAGCCTTGTAGCCGTTGTATTCTCTGGGGTTGTGGCTGGCTGTGATGTTGATACCGCTCTGACAGCCGAAGTGACGGATGGCGAATGAAACTTCGGGCGTAGGACGAAGGTCATCAAAAAGATATACCTTGATGCCGTTTGCAGAGAAGATGTCAGCAGAAATCTTTGCGAACTTGTCGCTATTGTTGCGGCAGTCGTGCCCCACAACAACGGAAATATCCTTCTTTCCGGCAAAACATTTGTTCAGATAGTTGGACAAGCCCTGTGTTGCGGCACCTACGGTGTAGATGTTCATGCGGTTTGTACCGGCACCCATGATGCCACGCAGACCACCCGTTCCAAACTCCAGGTCTTTGTAAAAACTGTCTATCAATTCGGTTTTATCTGGATTTTCCAACATGCGTTTCACTTCTGCCTGAGTTTCGGCATCATATGCCGGGGTAAGCCATTTTTCGGCTTTCTCAGTCACCTGCTTAATCAGTTCCTGATTTTCCATAAGACTGTTATTATTTTAAGGGTTAATATAAACTTTTTTGTAAGACACAAATGTAGAAGAATAAGTTCAAATATCCTAATTTTATTCAGGCATTTTATATCTGTCTCCCGTCTGCTTAACATACTCTTCAAGGAACTCCTTCGGGTATCCCGGGCGGATTACGCCTGCCGGCTGGCCAATGGAATTGCGTTCGAACTGACCGTTTTTCATACGCTTGACAACGCCGTCATTGTACTTTACGACAAGAAACTCGCCAAGACGTTTCCAGGTATCGAAAGTGCTTTGGGCGGTCATGTTCGTATAGTTGGTTAGGAATGCCTTCGCTTTGGCAGGGTCTTTTTCCAAAAGTTTGGCAGCAGCAGCCTCAACGCCCTCCTGCGCTTCGTTGAAGGTTGTCTCCAACTCTGTCTGAGTGGCACGCACGTCGTCTATCATCAAGTCATAGCGGGGATATACCATATTGGCCACCCAATTGAAAATCCAGAAAGCGGAGTTCCAGGAGAAAGTGATGTAATCGGCGCCGTCCACACGGGTATAGCATACGGGAACCTTGTCCGTACAGCAATATACGGGCGTAAATACCGTCATGTTGGCATCATCCGTGCCAAACCACAGTACTCCACCGATAGGGTCGGGCAACTCGGAACGCATCTGTGCCACGAATACGAAACCACTCTGCTGGGTGGAGATGGGACGCTCATTGAAATATTCCCGGTCGCCCACCTTGAAAGAGAGTGGAGAAAGGCGGTACGGGGTATGATACGGGCCTGCACCGAAATCTTTGCTGATGTCGAGAGGAGTACCTTCATAATGGTCGCGCATGGCATTTTTCACATCCTGCACGGAAACCTTGCGGTTGGGTTTCACAAACAGAGGCATCGGAGTGTTCGTCTCACCTAATATATAAGGTAAGAACTCGTTACCACGGTCGGTAAACATATTGAAATAGCTCCATACACGGGCCTCGCAATAGCGACGGGCACCAAAATCGAGCGGAGCGTAGGCATCGGCAAAACTGAAATCCTTGTTCACACCATCAAAGTAACCCTTCTCACGTGCAAAGGAGATGACGTCGGCAGAGTACATGCAGTTTTCCTTGTCATTCATATTGAACTGATGAATGCGGCTCTGGTTGGCATGTGCGGAGATACAATCATCGGGCACGCGGACAGCTACCCATACGGCACCGCGCACACCGGGTCCCTTGCCAATCATCTCCATAATCCATATCTCGTTGGGGTCGGCAATGGTGAAGGATTCTCCACTACTGTAATAGCCATATTCCTGCACCAATTCCGTCATCACCTTGATAGCCTCGCGAGCAGTGCGTGAACGTTGCAGTCCGAGATAAATCAAGCTACCGTAGTCGATAATACCGGTAGTGTCTACCAGTTCGGGGCGTCCGCCGAATGTCGTCTCACCGATAGTGAGCTGGAACTCATTCATATTGCCGATGACATTGTACGTCTGGCGGGCCTGCTCTATCTGCCCGAGGTATTTGCCGGTGTCCCACTCGTGTATGTCAATCAGCGTACCTTTCTTGTGCATACCGGCAGGATAATGATACAACTCGCCGAACAAACCATAAGAATCGGCAGAATAGGAAACAATGGTAGAACCGTCCGCAGAAGCGTTCTTGCCCACGATAAGATTGGTGCAGGCCAGCGCATTCGCCACGGCTGCCACAACAAACAAGACGGAAAGAGTCAGTCTTTTACTTTTCATACTTCTAAATTATAATGTTACTAAATATTTCAGTCTTTACCATACAAATTCAAACTGTCCGGTGGTACGGTTGCCACAGCCATCCGTCACCGTCATCTCCACCACATGCTTGCCGCCTTTCTCCACATATTTCGGGTCGAGCTCGCACACCAGGTTACCACTGATGGAATTGGGCTTTCCAAACAAGGCATACTTCCCGTCAATCGTACCCCGATAGGTATTGATGCCGGTTTCCTTGTCCTTGGCCTTGAAGATGATTTTTCCCGTACGTCCCCATTGGGCTTGGTTCACGGGAGTTATCATCGGCGGAACCGTATCCACTGCCACGGTATAAGTCCCCAAATCCCGTATACGCACTTTCATGACACCATCCTCATACTTACCGCCGATGCGGTATTTTCCACCGCGCGCCGTTACGCCCGCCACATAATATTTGGTCATATCCTCTACCGGACGCCGGCGCAAGCCGATACGCAAATCGCAGGCATCGTGCATCGGAATGCGGGTATCGTTCAACTGATAGGTGAAAGCTATATCACCGCTATCAGCCCGCACGGAATAGTTCAACAGGACGTTATCGTAGAGCATTCCTTTCGGAATGACCAATTCTAACCCCGGTTCCTGCAGATAGTTCACCTTGTCCCACTTGAGGGCGTATTTCTCACGATGTTCCACCGGAGCAATTGTCGTCTTCTGCCCCTGCACCGTGAAGCAGACCTTGGAGGTATTTCCCAGCGCATCGCTCAGCGTATAGACAAACCGGTAAGGGCGTTCTTCGTTGATGTCCACCAGTCCACGGTTACCGTTGGATGCATGCAGCATGCGTAAGTGGTTTCCCGGCTCGATGAAAGACTTCATATACTGGCCGTGTGTCCACGAATTGATATAGCGGTTTTCCTCGTATGCAAAGCGGTCTACCGTACTGCGGAAGACTTCCTCGCCGTCCACTTCGAGAATCACCGTCTTCACGCCATATTTATTCTGCACTCCGTCCATATAATCATAAGCACGGATGCCTGCACCAATCAATCCCCAGGCGGTAATGGGTTTCGTAGGATGTGCCGGAAAAGCCCGTCGCGTCTGCTTACCTTCCACCACTCCTTTGCCCGGCTGAGGAAACAACATGATACCTTCGGCACGCGGGGCAGTCTTGTCCTTCACTTTGTCCATGAAGAAAGGCAGTGGGTCTATATATTCGTCCGTAGCCGTCTCTATCATATCCAGATGCAGGTGCGGACCGAAAGAGTATCCGGTGTTTCCGCTTAAAGCTATTATCTGACCGGCTTTCACGGGATATTCGCCCAAGATATGCACCCCGAGATTATTACTGCCTCTATCTCTATCGTCTCCCTCATCTGACACGGGAGCAGGCTCGGGAATTATCTCTACTTCCCAGCTTTCCTTTTCGTACTGAAGAGCCTTCACTCGCTTTGCCACTTCACCCACAAAGGCGCTAAGATGACGGTAGATGGCGGTATAGCCGTTATCATACACCACATCGAGCACATAGCCCGAGCCGTGGGTGACACGGATACGCGAAATATATCCGTCCGCCAGCGCACGTACCGGTTTGCCTATGGCGCCACCGGTCTTGAAATCCAGTCCGCCATGAAAATGGTTGGCACGTATCTCGCCAAAGTTACCGGAGAAAATGATGGGAAAATCAAAAGGCGGAGTGAATGAAGCCTCTTGTGCCCGAGCCCCGACAGATATAAAGAAAAAAGACAAAATGACAGATGAAAAGCTTGAAGCAATTTCAAAGGCGTGTGACGAAGTAATTGACGGAAAGCTAAATGAGCACTTCCCTCTTGTTGTTTGGCAAACCGGCTCCGGCACTCAATCAAATATGAATGCTAACGAAGTAATTGCAAACAAAGGAAATGAAATTGCAGGCAAGAAAATACTTCACCCAAACGATGACATAAATATGAGCCAAAGTTCAAACGATACTTTTCCTACAGCTATGAGCATTGCGGCTGTAATAGGAATTGAGGACAAGATTATTCCTGCAATTGAAGCATTGATTGATAGTTTCAAAAAGCTTGAAAAAGAAAATGAAGGAATAGTAAAAAGCGGACGAACTCATCTTCAGGACGCAACTCCTATAACATTTTCACAAGAAATAAGCGGCTGGAGAAGTTCACTTGAAAAGGACAAAAAGCTTATAGAAATCGCTCTGCCCGAACTTAAAGAATTAGCACTCGGAGGAACGGCTGTAGGAACAGGTCTTAATGCACCAAAAGGCTTTGACGAGGAGGTAGCAAAGGCCGTTTGTGAAATTACAGGAAAAGATTTTGTTACTGCTGAAAATAAATTTCATGCATTAACTTCTAAAGACGAAATAGTTTTTGCTCACGGTGCATTAAAAGCACTTGCATGCGACCTTATGAAAATCGCTAATGACATAAGATGGCTTGCAAGCGGTCCAAGGTTGGGACTTGGCGAAATTACAATACCCGAAAACGAGCCGGGTTCATCAATAATGCCGGGAAAGGTAAATCCTACTCAATGCGAAGCAGTAACAATGGTTTCGGTTCAAGTTATGGGAAATGATGCGGCAATCGGGTTTGCGGCAAGCCAAGGCAATTTTGAACTTAATGTTTTTATGCCTGTAACAATTTACAATTTTCTACAATCGGTAAGGCTTTTAAGTGAGGCAATGATTAGCTTTAATAAAAACTGCGTAAGCGGTATTAAGGCTAACAAAGAGAAAATGGACTGCAATCTTCATAATTCGCTTATGCTTGTAACAGCTCTTAATCCATACATAGGATATGAAAATGCTGCAAAAACCGCAAAGTATGCTTATAAAAACAACATTTCACTCAAAGAAGCTTGCACAACACTCGGATTTTTAAGTGAAGAAAAATTTGAAGAAGTATTCCATCCGGAACAAATGGTATAAATATAATAAAATAGTAAAAAGGCACGAATCAAAAAATTGATTCGTGCCTTAAGTTTATATTGATTTATTTATTAATCTGCTTTGAATACTTAGCGAGATAAACTGTTCTCATAAGGAAACACTCTGCTTTTGGAACAAAATGAGGACGATTAAAGATTGAAACGTCAACCTGAGCCTCACAACCCTTTTCCATAATAAGATCAAGAGCCTGCATATCGCCGTCACTGTTACCTGTAACAAGAGCGCCGTTACCTTGAATAAGAACTGCATTTCTGCCGTCAATTGCTTTGCCTATTTCTTTAGCACATTCGTCTGTATCGCCGTCAATCCAAGGAACACATTTAACGTCTACACCAACGATTTGAGCAAAGTCATCAATCATAGGATACATTGTTTCGTCAAGACAAGAAACAGCAACCTCATACGGATTTGCAACATGCTTAATCATTGTGCAACTCTGGCTTGCATAAATAGCTCTGTGAATCTTAGCACACTTTGGAGCAATACCGTTAATAGCAAGACCTGTTATCATATCAACGTCAACTTTTTTGCCACCATCATATGTAAGAGTAAATATATTACCGTTTCTTACAGATGAACCAAGGTCGCAAATAGCTTCAGGCATCTTGCCTGCATTTTCCTTATTAAGGAAGTAGTTAAGCTTATTGTCAACTGAATATGTTTTATCCCAAGAATGACGAAGATAATTATCCTTAATTACCTTTTCGCAACATTTTTCAAGAGCGCCTGCTACTTCAAATGCCTGGTCAAAACTTTCTCCGAGGCAAAGAGTACCATGATGCATAAGCATAAATGCACGACAGCTTGGGTTCATCATCATACATTTTTCAACTTTCTTACGAAGAGGGTTTGTTGTAGACATAGCATATTCGGCAACAGGGACATAGTCACCTAAAACAGGCTTGAATTCATTATATACATTTTTAATTTCCATACCTGTAATGCTGACAATAGTCGCAGCCTTTTGGTGAGTATGAATAACGAAATTAACAAGCGGATGATGCTTATATGCATCAGCGTGAATTCCCTTTTCACTTGACGGTTTAATATCACCCTCGTGTGAACAGTCATCAATATTAACAACAACAACCTCATC
>OMDO01001078.1_pt1 | contig 14080 bp, 12 predicted proteins | sample 1674051 | NCBI WGS metagenome assembly OMDO01 (sample SAMEA103958138, study PRJEB25191) | human gut metagenome | biome: human-associated habitat [ENVO:00009003]; feature: intestine environment [ENVO:2100002]; material: feces | place: Germany | collected 2013/2015 | reverse complement strand
AATAAAACAATTACAAAAATCAGATTTGACATTAACACATACATATAACGATATTGGGAACTCTCTGTCATAAGATAATTATAGTCACAACTGATAATCGCAGAAAAGATATAATTAATTCCAAATGATAATACTGAATAAATCACATTCAAAATAACAGGTGTGAGAATTTTAACAAAAATTCTGTCTTTAAAAAACAAAACGCAATAGGGAATCATAATTGCAAAAAATACAACCGTTTCAATATACGCAAAAGATACATACAACCTATTTATCTGTGTAATTGACAAAAACATCAATAATGATGCAACACAAAAAGCTATTCCCTCACAAATCTTATTGCGTGATGGGGTTAAGAATTTATAACAAAATACAGTAAACATTACACCTTGAAATAAATTTACAAATAACTCAAAACCATAATTAAACATTTATATCCCCCAACCATTTGAAATATTTTTTCTTTACATCATCTCTGTACTTTTTATTGAGAGGAATGTTAATATCATTTTGCAATAAAACACAATCCGTAGAAATATATTCAACATACTTATTGTTTACGGCATAACCAATATGCGGTCTTATAAAGCCATATTCTGCGATATTTTTAAATTCTGTATTCATATCACTTCTGACCTTATATTCTTGATTTTTAGTATGATACACAACATAATTTTTAATTTTTTCAAGATAAATAATATCACCAATAACAATCGGAATATCTTTTCTTTCGGTATGCAATACTATAGTTTTATGTAATTCTTCAAAAGAGTTATTTATACGATTAATACATTCGTACAAATCAGATTCAATTTTACTTTTTCTTATAAATGAATAAGGAAAACTTTTTAAAGCATCAAACACAAGTTCATCGTGACTTGTAACATAAACAATAAAAGGTATTTCAGCTGAACTTTTCAATTCGTTGATCCGCTTGGCTGTAGCAATACCGTCAATTGACGGCATTTCGATATCAAGAAAAATCAGATGATACTTGCTGTAATTTTCAAGTATATCAAATCCGTTTGAGTATTTGTCAATTTTAAATTCCAAATTAAGCTTTTCACATACCGCTGTTATTTTGTTAATCAGACTTTCAACAAATACAATTTCATCATCTACTACCGCAATCTTTAACATATCCTCACCACCACTTAAATTCTAACAAATATTAAAATGTTTTTCAATACACTCTTAAACAGTCGATCATTTAAGAAGTTACTATCAATTTTATAAGTCAGCAAGTTATTACCGCCGTTACCTCTGTACATTTGCTAGGGAAAAGTGATTATTTTTTAAAAAGTTGGGGTAATGAAAATTTTGAATTTGATGCGGAGGGTAAAGAAATCTATCCTAAGCGTATTTTAATATAAAAGCAAAAACAGCGCTAAAAAATACACGGGCAATAAAAAATGCAGTTTGTAAAAACAACCGTGCAAGAAGAATGTTCCGGTTTTACGGCGCAAACAGAACAGGTTGATTTTCAGGCAGAATTGTACATAACCGCTAGAACAGAATATTTTTAAGACGGTGTAATACTTTAAAACATGAAACATCCTCATAGATTAAAAATCAAGGACCACCCAAGAAAAATAGGTGGTCCTTGATTTTAGAGAGATTTTATTTTTAAAAGGAGTTAGAAATTAGCTCATTTTATTTGTTTATACCAAATGAATATTTTGTAGTTTGTGTATAGTTTTCGTTTGCTTTTAATATTGTCGTAGGAAAAGTCTTGTGATTTACAGCATCGGGAAAGCCCTGGGTTTCAAGACAAAACGCTGGATTTTCTCCGTATGTTGCTGAATCCTTTCCCATATTGGACAAAACATCGACATAATTTGCTGTATATACATGAACACCTTTTTGAGAAGTATAGCATTTTAATGTGATTCCGCTATCAATACCCTCAGCTTCGGCCGCAAGCACAATTTCTTCATCAGAATGATTCAGCACAAACATATGATCAATACCGTTTGCAAAACCAATCTGCTTGTTTTTTCTGTCAATACCATTTCCAATTAACTTGGGTTCGGTAAAATCAAACGATGTATTCTTAACGGGAGTTATCTCTCCTGTGGGATTGAGGTTTGAATTTATCGGTATGAAGAAATTTGCATTTATTTTCAGCTTGTGATTTTCTGTCACTTTACCGCTTTTATGTCCGTTAAGATTGAAATATGAATGATTGGTCAGATTACATATTGTGTCTTTGTCGGAAACTGCCGACCATTTTATCGTAAGTGCATTTTCATCATCAAAGGTGTAGCGTACAAAGACCTTCATATTTCCGGGATAGCCCTCATCACCGTCGGGACTATCAAGCATAAATAGAACTGTATTTGGAACTTTATCATCAACTACCGCAAGCCACACTTTGCGGCTAAAGCTGTTAAATCCGCCGTGTAGATGGTTACTCCCATTGTTTACAGGGAGCTGATAATCTTCTCCGTTAAGAGTAAACTTGCCGTATGCAATTCTTCCGCAACATCTTCCGACAGTAGCACCGAAGTATGTTCCGTCAAATTCATAACCGTCAATGTGCTCATAACCGAGAACTACATCTCTAATACTACCGTTTTTGTCGGGAACTTTTATCGAAACGACACTTGCGCCTAAATCACATAATGTCACGCTTGCTCCGCTGTTATTTTCTATTGTATAAAGATGAGTGTTTTCACCTTTGGATGTAGGTTCAAAATTCAATACCCTTACCTTTGACATTTTAGCACTTCCTTTACTACAGCGTCTTTATAAATTTATCAAAAGCCTTTTGTCCTTCAGGAGTTCTTTTGAATACACCTGCATCCAAAAGGACATTAAGAAACACCTTTCCTATCTCATTTTGAATTATTGAATCAATATTATTTTCATTGATTTCATCATACTGCGAAACAAATTCATTTACCCACTCGGAATGTTTGCTGATTTTCGGAATTTCACTTACATCCTTGTGATTAAGAATAGCATCCTTTAAAATAGCCATTTCATCTTTAAGCCTTGAGGGCAATACTGCAAGTCCCATAACTTCAATAAGGCCGATATTTTCTTTTTTAATATGATGCAAATTCGCATGAGGATGAAATACTCCCAGAGGATGCTCTTCACTTGTGATATTATTTCTGAGAACGAGGTCAATAACAAATTTTCCATCCTTTGTAAAAGCAATCGGAGTGATAGTGTTGTGAATTTCACCGTCTGTTTCGGCAAAAATGCCAACATCTGCGTCCGTGTACGCTCTCCAACTCTTTAGAATATGAGAAGATAATGAAATAATGCTGTCCTTGTTTTTACCTGTCAATCTTACAACTGACATAGGCCACTTTACAATTCCGCACTCCACATCATCAAAGCCGTTAACAATAAACTTTCTTTCAACCTCTGCCCTATTAAGCGCAAAGCTGTATCTGCCACCCTGAAAATGTTCATGTGTAAGTATTGAACCGCCTACAATCGGCAAATCAGCATTCGAACCGATTATATAATGCGGAAACTGTGAAATAAAATCAAACAGTTTTCTGAATGTGGAATCATTGATTACCATTGGTGTATGCTCACCGTTAAATACAATACAATGTTCATTGTAATAAACATACGGAGAATATTGCATAAACCAGTTATCTCCGTCAATGGTGAGCGGAATAATTCTGTGATTATCTCTTGCAGGATGATTTACTCTTCCGGCATATCCTTCATTTTCCTTACAAAGCAAACATTTCGGATAGCCCGACTGTTTTTGAAGTTTTGCCGCTGCAATAGCTTTCGGATCTTTTTCAGGCTTTGAAAGATTTACAGTGATATCAATATCACCGTATTCGGTTGATGTTTTCCACTTTAAGTCTTTCTTAATACGATATCTTCTTATATAATCGGTATCGCAGCTGAATTTATAGTAGCTATCGGTTGCAAGTTTAGGGGAACAGCTATAATTCTGCCAAAATTCTCTTATTACTTCTGACGGTCGCTTAACAAGTGAAGCCATAAGTTTCACATCAAATAAGTCGCGATATGTTACTGTATTTTCGGGAATGATTCCTTTTTCATATGCATAATCAAGAAGTCCCGACAAAATTTCTTCAAGAGTATCCTCGTTATCTGCTGTAAGGCAAGTACAACTGTCATCGGGTTCATCCATATGGAACAACGATAAAAGCCTATTTTGCGTGTAGATTATATCCTCTTTTTCAATAAGCCCTGTATTGATTCCGTATGAAACAAGTCTTAATATTAAGCCGTAAACGCTGTTCTTCATAAATACCGCCTCACTTACTATAGCCGTTGGGATGTGTTGAATGCCATTTCCACGCTGTTTTAATAATTGTTCCCAGATCATCATACTCAGGTTTCCAGCCAAGTACAGTTTTCGCCTTATCGCTTGATGCAATCAATACAGCAGGATCGCCGCTTCTTCTGCTTTCTTCAACAACCTTAATATCTTTCTGTGTAACCTCTTTTGCTTTTTCAATTACCTCACGAACAGAAAAACCTACACCGTTGCCAAGATTGAATATATCACTTTTACCGCCCTTCATAAGATATTCAACTGCAAGAATATGAGCCTGTGCAAGGTCAGTAACATGGATATAATCACGAATACAAGTTCCGTCAGATGTGGGATAATCAGTACCAAAAATACTTATGTGGTCACGAGTACCCTGTGCCGCTTGAAGAATAATCGGAATAAGGTGGGTTTCAGGATTATGTGCCTCACCGATTTTTCCGCTGATATGTGCTCCGCATGCATTGAAATATCTGAGAGAAACATATCTTAAACCATGTGCTTTTTCAACCCAATAGAACATTCTCTCCATGGATTTTTTTGTTTCTCCGTAGCAGTTTGTCGGATTTGTCGGATCGGTTTCAAGAATAGGAGTTCTCTCAGGCTCACCGTATGTTGCCGCTGTTGATGAAAATACAATCTTATCAATTCCGTGAGCAACCATTGACTGAAGCAAAACCTTTGTGCCGTTGAGGTTATTATCATAATATTTGAGAGGGTTAGTCATACTTTCACCGACAAGTGAATTGGCTGCAAAATGAATTACAGCATCAATACCTTTTTCTTTATCAAAAACGCTGTCAATTTCACTTCTGTTTCTGAGATCACCTTTATAAAATTTTGCTTTGGGATGAACCGCCTCGATATGACCTGTTTCAAGGTTATCGAATACAACAACCTCATTACCGCTTTCAATAAGTCTGTAAACTGTATGCGAACCGATATATCCGGCACCGCCTAAAACAAGAATTTTCATTTTGTCCTCCTTAATAAAAACAGAACCTACATAATTACATTACTTTTATTCCGCCGTATTTTCTCACTTTGAGAACATGGCATGAGTTTTCTCCGAAAATTTTATTTATAAATTCTTTGTAATTACCTACAAAATCATTTTTGACAAACGCCTGAATTGTACCTGCAAATCCACCGCCGTGAACACGGCACACGCCGTAATTGCGAAGAAGGCTTTCGCTGAGTGCAAGGGCTACCGAGATGTTCTGATGTTGAATATCTCTTGTTGTATATACATTCTGAAGATACTTAAACGATGAATTACCGGATTTTCTGATTGCGTCAAGGAATTCAACAAACTTACCGTTTTCAAGTGACGAAACGGCATTTTTAACATTATGCTCCTCATTAAAGAAATGAATTGCACGAAGTACCGGTCTGTCGCCAACAGCCTCACGAATTTCGTCAAGGCGAATATAAAATTCGTTTGAATCACAATCTCTCAGATAATCTTCTCCGAGAAAATTTGCAACCTTTTTCATTTCCGAGGGAATCATAGCATAATCATCTGTAAGATCAACATGATCGCCCTTTGTGTCAACAATACAAAGACTGTAATCATATTTTTCAAATTCGGTAGGTACTTTCTTAACAATTGGCTTTGTCGGATCTTTAAAGTCAATGTTAACCATTCCTCCCACTGAACAAGCCATTTGATCCATAAGTCCGCACGGCTTTTTGAAAAATACATTTTCAGCATACTGAGAAATCTGAGCAATCTCAACTGAATTTATTTTCATATCATTATATAAACCGGAAATAATAGTTCCGACAACTACCTCAAAAGCTGCTGACGATGAAAGTCCTGCACCAACAAGTACATCACTTGTTGCATAAGCATTGAATCCACCAATTTTGTATCCATGATCCTTAAGTCCACGAAGAACACCTCTGATGAGGCTGACTGTTGTGCCTGCCTCATCATCATTAACTTCGAGGTCATTTATATTGAGAGTAATCATATCATAACCGTCAGAAACAAATCTTACAACATCATTGTTATTCTTGGCCGACACAGCAATAGTATCAAGATTAATGGATGTTGCAAGCACCATTCCATGCTGGTGATCTGTATGATTACCGCAAACCTCACTTCTGCCGGGAGCACTGAATATTGCTACTTTATCAGGGCAAAAAATTGTTTCATACTGCTCAATTGCATGAACATATCTTTTTTTCTGATAATCAATCATTGATGAATCTATATATATATCAGTGAAAAGATTATCAAATTCGCCGTTTGTAATTTTTTCAATTGCTGTTTTAGTATCAATCATTTTATTTACCTGCCTTTTCCGCAACTGTAGGAAGGAACATAGAAGGCTCTGTGTTACCGCTTTCATCAAGCTGTTGTGTCATATCAATCTTGCCTTCTCTTCTTGCACTGATTGTGTTTATAACCTTCTTCATCATACCGTCATTGAGTTTATATTTCTTTCTGTAAACAACATAAGCAATAAGCATACAAACCGCAGGAACAATGCACATAAGTGTACTGATTGATGCTACTGTTGCAAATGACTGTTCCTGTCCCGGAATATACTGTGTGCTTCCAAGTGCCGCACCAATACCGAGTGCTGTAAGAGCCGCTGTAAATTTTACGATAAGCGTCTGGAGTGAGAATACAACGCCTTCATTTCTTGTTCCAAGCTTAAATTCACCGTAATCAACAACATCTGCAAGGAATACTGTTGCACAACCAAGTTCAAGACCTGTACCAAGTTTTACAATAACACCTGAGATTGATGTGAGCACAACATTGTGCGGAGCAAAAATACCTACGAACAAAAGCATTACAAGACCAAATGCAGGTAAAAGACACGCAAGAAGGAACGAAGTTTTTCTTGAAAGAAATTTTGTAACCTTAGGGAATACGATAAGACCTACAACCTCTGCGATTGATGCGCTGATCATAAATGATGACATCATTCCTGCGTTGCCGCAAACATATTTGAAATAATATGTAGCAACACCCATAATGCACTGAATGCCGATGTTGTAAAGGAAGATAAGAGTTACCGCCCAACGAAGTTGATCATTCTTGCCGATGATTGAGAAAATATCTTTAAACTTAACTTTCTTTTCCGGAACAGAATCATCTCTCTTTTTCGGAAGATTGATTACTGTAATACCGATTGTAAGAATAAATACAATTGCAATTATGATTGCAAATCTGTGATAACCTGCCTGATTTGTTGTGCCGCCGCTGAGAGCCTCAATAATCTGAACACCAAAGCCTGCAATAACAAGTGACTGTCCGATACTTGCAAAGATTCTCGGAAGTACCGAAACTTTTTCTCTCTCCTCAGGATTTGAAGTGAGGTTAGGAATAATTGACCAATAAGGAATATCCATAATTGTGTAAGTCATACCCCAAAGTATGTAAGCTGCTGTTGCAAATACGCAAAGTCCAACGCCATCGAGGTGGAAGTCTGTGAATAAAACAACAAATACAATTGAATTAACCAGCGTACCTATTACAAGCCATGGAATAAATTTACCCCATCTGCTGCGTGTGTTATCAACAATCATGCCCATAAACAAATCATTAAAGGCATCCCATAACTTTGCAACAAAGAACATTACGCCGATAAATACCGGGTTAACCTTGATGATGTCTGTGAAATAAATCATTGAAAATGTGGCAATCATACCATAAATCATATCTTTGCCGAGGGCACCTAAAGCAAAGGTGTATTTGATTCTACCCGGGATTTTGCCATCAAGTCTTGGTTGTGATGATGTCTGTTTCATAATTTTTCCTCCTTTTAATTTTAAATGAAACGCCGTGACAACCTGCACAAAAGATTTCGTTATTATTTAATAATAATGTTTCTTTTGTTTTTCTGTTAACTAAATTATATGTTTTGTTTCGTAAACTGTCAATAGTTTTTGGTAAACATTTTTGCTTTCTCTGTTTTTCACTAAACACGACTTGATTTTTTAGTAATATTTCACTATAATGGTAGTGAGGTGATTCAATTGGCTACAATCAGAGATGTTGCCAAAAAGGCAAATGTATCAGTAGCTACTGTTTCAAGAGTGCTTAATAACGACACTACCCTCAGCACCTCACTTGAAACAAAGCAAAAAATATTTGCAGCAGCTAAAGAACTTAATTATGTAAAGAAAAAAAGGGTTACATCAGCACCTTCATGTCGCATTGGAATTCTACAATGGTTCTCTTCCAAACAGGAAATTGAAGATAATTATTACTTTTTGATGAGACAAGGTATCGAGGACTACTGTTCAAAAAATAATATAAGTATTGTACGAACATTTAAAACAGACAATGACTATCAGAATGTACTTTCTGATGTTGATGGCATAATCTGCCTCGGAAAGTTTAGTAAACAAGAAATAAAATTACTGCATTCTTTGAATAATAAAATTGTTTTTCTTGATATGACCGTTGAGAATATTGAAATCACATCCGTATCGCTCGACTTTCGTCAGGCAGTGTCCGATGCAATTAAATATCTATATGATTTAGGCCATAGAACAGTTGGCTTTATCGGAGGCATTGAACAGCTTGAGGACGGAACGATATTTCCTGATAAACGACTCAACACTTTCACAGACATTTGCGATGAACTAAACATTAAATATGATGGGTTTATTATGCAGGACAAATTTTCAACATCATCCGGTTATAAAATGATGTCAGAAATGATCAGCAAAGGAAATCTCCCCACAGCTATTTTTGCGGCAAGTGATCATATTGCAATCGGTGCAATGAGAGCTCTGCAAGAAAACGGTTACAAAATTCCTGAGGATATTTCTGTTATGGGATTTGATAACACGGAGCTTTCGGGATATACAAACCCTCCGCTTACTACGGTAAACGCACCTGTATATGCAATGGGCATTTACGGCATTAGATTTATTTTGAATCTGATGAAACCTAAAAGCACCGATTATTATTCTCCTATGCGTGTCTATCTGCCTTGTCCAATAAAAGTTCGCAACTCATGTGCAAAACCTAAAAGTTTATAATTATTATCGTTATCATACGATTGTATACTATAATAAATTATAACTCCACAAATGATAGAATAAGCCGGAAGAATATAATTCTGTTAATGAATTATAATAACTAAAAATTCATTTTGCACCCCTGGTTTGCAGTTCAAAAAGAAAAACGGCTTCCCGGCTTAGCTGCCCATGCCATCTACTCAATCAGCACCGGCAAGCTCGAAGGCTTCAACAACAAGATCAAGGTCGCTAAAAGAATCGGCTACGCTTACCGTGACGACGACTTTTTCTTCACCTTGATTTGCTATCTTTCTATTCCATCTGTCCGTTCCCCATCCCACAAAAAATCGTGATGAACCAAATTTAAGGAGCTGTGAAGAAATGAAGTTTAAGACTTCGTTCTTCGCAGCTCCTTTGTTTTTTGTGAAATAATAATGCAATTGTTAAAAAAGCATACTTCCCCCCTGAATATTGTTCAAAGCAAACATTTGCTTCGCCCTACTCAATTAGCCCCAACATAACCGTTGAAAAATCGGGCAACAGAAATTTTGCATTTTACAAATCTATTGCCCGACCTGAATTTTAAATTTTAAACTGTCAATTTTTATTTTGCTAAAAGCTTAAATCCCATAATAACAACACCTAACACTACGAGGACGATACCTGTGGCACGGTTTAGGGTTTTGGGCTTAGCTTTGTTTGCAAAGACAGCGGCAATTCTCGCCCATATAAGGGTGAACGCTATGCAGAGAATGAACACAAACAAATCGGGTGTGCCACCAATCATAAAGTGCGAAGCTGCGCCTGTCAGGGCGGTGAATGTCATAATGAATACGCTTGTGCCGACAGCGGTTTTCAATTCATAGTTCAGCACGGTCGTCAAAATCAAAAGCATCATCATTCCTCCGCCCGCACCTATAAATCCACAGATAAAGCCGATTAACATTCCGCAGATTACAGACTGGATTGCCCTCTTTTTTGCCGACACACCGAGCATAGCTTCTTTAGTTGTCATAACGGGACGGATGATAAATTTTATGCCGAGCAAAAATGTCATAAACACGGAAAATCCGCCCATTGTAGCTGATGGAACAATGCTTGCAACATAACTGCCGACAATCGTAAACGCAAGCACACTCGCCATCATAATCAAACCGTTTCTGACATCGAGATTTTTATTTTTATGGTATGTATAAGCCGAAACTGCACTCGCCAAAACATCGGACGAAAGTGCGATTCCGACTGCCATATACGGATCCATATTAAGAAAAGTTATGAGCATCGGACTTATTACAGCCGCCGCACTCATTCCTGCAAAACCTGTTCCGAGACCTGCACCCATTCCTGCAAAAAATGTAACTAAAATTGTAATAAATATATCCATTTAATTTCCTCTATAGAATAATATAACTAAATTAAGATTATTTTAATTTTGCCGTTTCATAAACAAAAGCCGTGAAATCAGCATTATTACCGCAGTTCCGACAAGTATCTGCAACGGGTACAAAAGTACGCTTTCACTCGGAATAATCATACTCAAAATTGTCAATGCTCCGGCAGGCGGAATATACATTTTTGTGCAGTAAACAATTACAAGCATTATCGCCGTGGCTGTCAATGCGGCAACTGTCAACGGCAATCCGAGAGTCATATTCAGCACATATCTTGAAACCGATCCGACAAATGCACAGACTGTTATCACCAAAACCGTCTTTACCGGCTTGTTGCGAGCCTTATTTTTCGGACGAGAAAATTCCGTAAACGCCACAAGCAACGGCGGTGCAATTGCAAATTTAAAGCCCGACCAAATTGCGAAGAATCCCACAACGGCAACACAGATTGTTCTTACGGCTGTGTCAATCACATCGCTCTTTGCATGCAGGTTTACCGACTGAAAATCCTCTTTATCTCTTATTTTAACTTTCAAAAGAAATCTGCGGAATAATACAACCGCAATTGTCAGCAAAAATGCGGCAATCGGGTATATAAAGCTCTCGGTCTGCATCATAACGGGCAACACAATTGCCGAAATCATCGGTGCAAATGTTGTCCCCGAAAGCATAAAGAGAATTTGTGCAAATACAAATGCAATCAATATTTCAAGATAAAGCCCGACTTTTATGTATCGGACTGTCAGCACACCCGCAACAGCGCAAATCGCAATTAACGCAATCATTCGGCTGTCATTGACTTTCCAACCTTGCTTTTGTGTAACCATATAGCCAATCGCAAGTGCCGTTATTTCAGGAAAGATTATCTCCACCTCACCCAATATTTCCGCAACAAAAGTCATTATACCGACAAGTATAAGCGTTAATACATACGGTAATGCGTTTTTAAGTGCTTTTGTTAAATTCAGTTTCCTCATTTTTTATATTTCTACCCACTTTTCATTTCAAACTAACAGCACTATTGTATCATAAATCTGTCAGCATTAACAGACAAAATTTATTCACAGAATTTTCCTTTAACAGCGTATCTGTCATTATGCGTGGATATGCAGGTCTTGCAAAAAACGCTGTGCATATTGGAGGTTCAGCATATAATAAAAACGGCGCAGAAATTAGCGGAGTTTTTTTGATTCACCTACGGTTTAGGTATCAAAATATAAATATTTGTACAGCAAAGCCTCCTGCAACTGCTTAAATTTTACACATTACAGGATAATGGGTGTTGCACAATAACATTTATAATTTTTTTGGTTATTTAGTGTCGGATACTTTCTGACCGCATTCCGATTTGCCCGAGCGGATATACCATTACCGTGATATATGACGGATATTCAGTTTTTGCAAACAACTTAACGCTATTTGCTTAACGATTATACTAAACATATTCCGTTATGTTAAGTGGTTTTCGTAAAAACGTTATACTTTTTTGTTTTATGTTGCTTGACATATACTAAACATATATGATATGCTGATTGCACATTACATAAGTAAGGAGTGCAATTTTATGGCAATCGGAGAGAGAATAAGATTCTTTCGTAATCTTTGCGGAATGACACAGAAATATTTAGGACAGGTGGTCGGCTTCCCTGAAAAGACCGCTGACATTCGTATGGCACAGTATGAATCCGGCTCAAGAACACCAAAAATAGATTTAACAAATAAACTTGCAGAGGTTTTCGATATATCTCCGCAGGCTCTTTCTGTTCCCGACATCGACAGCTACATAGGTTTAATGCACACCTTGTTTACATTAGAGGATAGATATGGATTGACAATAGTAAAGACTGAAAACGGTGTTTCAATGTATGCAGACCCTCGCAAGGGAAAGGACGCTGCCGAGCTTTCGGAAATGCTTAATGCGTGGGCTGAACAATCCGAGAAATATCATAACGGCGACATTAATCGTGACGAATATGACAAGTGGCGTTATAACTATCCGAAGTATGATGAAACTTCTGGTTTTGTGAAAGTACCGTCACAGAATCTCAGCGATGCTATGGTTGAAGCGTTTAAGGATAAGTTAAAATAATTGCAAACGACAAAAACCCCGTACTGACTCTAATCCGTCAGTACGGGGTTTAATGTTAATATGGTATTTTTGCGAGCCACAAGATATTACTTTTTACTCACAAACCACTCGATACACACGATAAAGGGTCCCACTCGACTGTGCCGGGGGGTTTGGAGGTGATATCATAAACCACACGATTTATATGTTCAACCTCGTTTGTAATACGATTTGAAACCTTAGCAAGGATATCGTAAGGAATTTTCGCCCAATCGGCAGTCATAAAATCATCGGTCGTTACAGCACGGATTGCAACAAGGTGATCATAAGTTCTGTGGTCACCCATAACGCCGACAGTTTTAACGCAAGGAAGAACGCAAAAGAACTGAGCAAGATTTTTCTCATATCCGTTCTTTGCCATTTCATCTCTAAGAACCCAATCGGCATCTTGAAGCACTTTAATCTTATCGGCAGTAATTTCTCCGATAATTCTTACACCGAGACCCGGACCTGGGAACGGCTGTCTCCATACAAGTTGCTTAGGAATACCAAGCTTTTCGCCTACTGCACGAACCTCATCCTTAAATAAATCTGCAAGAGGCTCGATAATACCGAGAAATTCAACATCATCAGGTGTATTTACCCTATTATGATGAGTTTTGATAACATCGGCATCGCCTTTACCTGATTCGATACAGTCGGGATAAATAGTGCCCTGTGCAAAATAACCGAGTTCGTCCTGCTTCCTGATTTCATTCCAGAAAACATTAAAAAATTCAGTACCGATAATTTTCCTCTTCTGCTCAGGGTCAACTACACCTTTAAGCTTTTCAAGGAAAACATCGCCGCAGTTTACTCTTACAAAATTCATATCAAAAAGGCTTGTGAATGTTTTTTCAACAAAGTCGCCTTCGTTTTTACGCATTAAGCCCTGATCAACAAAAACGCATGTAAGCTGTTTGCCGACAGCACGTGACAAAAGACCTGCTGCAACGGAAGAATCAACACCGCCTGAAAGACCGAGAATAACCTTTTTATCGCCAATCTGTTCTCTAAGCTTAGCAACGGTATTTTCAATAAAATTATCCATTACCCAATCGCCCTTACAGCCGCAAACTTCATAAAGGAAATTATAAAGCATCTGCGAGCCGAAAACGGAATGAGTAACCTCAGGGTGGAATTGAACGGCATAAATATTTTTCTCAACATTTTGCATAGCTGCGCAAGGGCAGGCATCTGTTGTGCCGATAATCTCAAAGCCCTCAGGAACAGTTGAAATATAGTCCGTATGACTCATCCAAACTACTGATTTTTCATCAACGTCTTTAAAAAGCTTTGACTCTTTTTTAGTAAATT
>OMDO01001065.1_pt1 | contig 14163 bp, 10 predicted proteins | sample 1674051 | NCBI WGS metagenome assembly OMDO01 (sample SAMEA103958138, study PRJEB25191) | human gut metagenome | biome: human-associated habitat [ENVO:00009003]; feature: intestine environment [ENVO:2100002]; material: feces | place: Germany | collected 2013/2015 | reverse complement strand
TTTTGAGTCTGCCTCGTCTGCCAATTCCGACATGCCGGCGCGAACAAATATTATATTAACATATGAAAGACGCATTTGCAAGCCTTTTTATGATTTCGGGAATAGGACTTTTGGTTCATTGACAGAAGTTATCATATATGATAACTTTAGAATACATGAGCACGATTTATAAAGGTGTAAGGGGGCGGATATGCAGGAACATAATCACGCCAGACAGGAAATTGCAGCACAGCTTCGGCAGGTGCGAAAGGAGCAGGGGATGACACAGGAACGGCTCGCAGAAAAAGTCGGTACCAGAAAGTCAAATATTTCCCGTCTGGAGAGCGGGAGATATAATCCGAGTCTGGACTTTCTGGAAAAAGTTGCAGGAGGACTTGGCAGGGAGATTGAGGTAAAAGTCACGTGAGGAGGAAGATGCAAAAAGCATGACGATGAAACTTGGAAATTATAAGGATAACGACGTGGAACTGTGCCGTACCACCAATTCCAGAGTGAGTACACATACGGCGGAGGCACTGCTTGAACAGCACATTCCATTTACAAAGAACAGTAAAAAGATTCCTTTTTTCAAGAGGGAAATCTACCAGGGGGCAGATACCCTCTGGGTGATCACCATCAATCCACGCAGATACGGGCAGGCACGCCGCGTGATCGATGGTATGGATCGTGCATACCGGGAGCATCTGGTGTTATCCAATTACTAGAATGAAATTATGATAAAAATGTGAAATGCGTTTTAAAAGCAGAATGAGTGTGGTAAAATTCTATTCAGATAAAATCGTATGAAAAGCGATGGAAATGGAAGGAATGGAAGGAGCCATACTCATTTTTATGTTAGGAAACATGGAGCAGACAGTCGCACGTAAGCAGACAAAAAGGGAGAAAAACAACACACAAAAACGGACAGAAGGGTGGAAACAGAAGGGCATATGGCTGTTTTGGTATGCCGTGGTTCCGGTGTTTGCTTTTTACCTGATGGAATGTTATGAACACAATCCATTTGCGGAAGTGCGTGTGGAAGCACAGCTTTTTAATATTTTTTTGTTTGAGCTGATCGGATGGATGTTATATTTTCTGACCGGAAGAATGTGTTTTGCGTCCAGAGTGCTGTACGGACTTGCTGTGGCGTTTGGAATTACCAATCATTATGTGATGAAATTCCGTTCCACACCGTTTGTTCCGTGGGATCTGTTTTCGGCCGGAACAGCAGCCAGTGTGGCTGGAAACTATGATTTTACACCGGACCGGCGCATGGTGATTGTTACACTTGTTTTTATTGCATTATTTGTGCTGACCCGCCTTTTTAAAAAAGGTCCGCGTTTTTCCTGGAAAATAAGGTTGGGGAGTATCGTACTGGTGGGACTGGCATTGTGTACATTTGTCAATGCCCTGCAGCAGGAATCGTTTCAGACAAAACATTATCTGTATCCGTTTCTGTTCACACCGGCATATATGACAAAAGTAAACGGCATGGCGGTGACCTTTGCCATGGATCTTGCCTATGTGGCAGTGGAACGTCCGGCAGGATACGATGCGGATGAAGCAAAAGAGACGCTGGCGAAATACGAAACTAAAACAACAGAAACCGACACACAGGATCTGCCCAACATCATTGTCATCATGGATGAGGCATTTTCGGATTTAAAAGTGCTGGGACCGTTAGAAACCAATGAGGATTACATGCCGTTTATGCACCGGATGCAGCAGGGGGAGAAAAACACGGTCACGGGATATGTCCAGACATCTGTGTGTGGGGGAAACACTGCGGATTCGGAATTTGAATTTCTGACAGGCAATACGATGGCATTCCTTCCGAACGGAAGTATTCCGTATCAGCAGTACATCAAGAGCAGGACACCGTCTTTAGCAGGTTATCTGAAATCCTTAGGATATGCGACCTATGCACAGCATCCGTATCAGGCCAGCGGATGGAACCGGGATAAAGTGTATCCTCTGCTTGGATTTGACAATCTGGATTTTATGGAAGATTACAGGGATGTCTCCTATGTGCGCAATTATATCAGCGATGCATCGGATATGGAGCATATTATAGAAACTTATGAGAAAAACAAAGCCTCCGGCAAACCGGCCTTTATTTTCAATGTGACGATGCAGAATCATGGCGGATATACCGATACCTATATGAATCTGACGAATGATATCCAGTCACAGTATGCCAGCGAACCGCTCAATCAGTACCTGACACTGATCCACAAGACCGATCAGGCACTCGAAAATCTGATTGATTATTTTTCCAAAGTGGATGACAGGACGATCATCGTATTTTTCGGGGATCATCAGCCGAATGATACAGTGGCTTCTGTCGTGGAAAACGGGGCACAGGCAGAGACACAAAAACGTTATCTCGTACCTTATCTGGTGTGGAGTAATTATGGGATCGAGGGAGCGAAAGATAAAAATACGAGTCTGAATTATCTTGCGGCGCAGGTACTTACCGCAGCAGGAGTGCCGACGAATGCGTACCAGAATTACCTCTTAAGTCTGAGCAAAACTTACCCGGTGATCTCTGCAGCGGGGCAGACAAAAGGGATCGGAGCCGATGAAAAACAGCTTCAGACTTACAAGAAGCTTCAGTATTATCAGTTGTTTGAAAAAAACAAGGAAAAGGATGAGTAAGAACATGAAAAAAATGATTTCGCGGATGGTGTCGCACCGGTCATTTCCTTATGTGATGGCATTTCTTATGCCATTTATAATCTGTGTGGTCATCTGTATCGGAAACGGGGTATATCCTTTCGGGGATAACTGTATTCTGCATATCGATATGTATCATCAGTACTGTCCGTTTTTTACAGAGTTTCTTCATAAATTAAGAACCGGCGGAAGTCTGCAGTATTCCTGGAACCTGGGACTGGGATCGGATTTTGTTTCCCTGTATGCCTATTATCTGGCGAGTCCGCTTAATTTTCTGATCGTGCTCTGCCCGAAACATTATGTGATCGAGTTTATGACGATACTGGTGCTGGCAAAGATTGCCCTGTGCGGACTGACTTTTTTCTTATTCTTAAAATATCATTTTCATCTGATTGGAAAAGACTCAAAACTCCATAAAAATCAGGTGATTCCGGCACTTGTATGTTCTACGGCATATGCATTGTCCGGATTTGTGGCAGCCTACAGCTGGGATATCATGTGGATGGACTGCATCCTTCTTTTTCCTCTGATCATGGTGGGACTGGAAAAACTGGTACGGGAGCAGAAACCGGGACTGTATTTTGTGACACTTGCATTGTCGGTGTTTGCAAATTATTACATTTCCATCATGATCTGTATCTTTCTGGTGTTTTATTTTATTCTTCTCTTTTTTACGCAGAAAGGAGGAAAACTGAAAGCATTTTTACGGTTCGCATGGTATTCCCTGCTGGCAGGGTCTGTCTCGATGGTACTGCTATTGCCGGAGATCGCCGTGCTTTCTGCTTCCGGGTCTGCTGAAGACAGCTTTCCGAAAACGCTGGAGTGGTATTTTTCTGTTATTGCGGAGCTGGGGCGTGCGGCAGCCGTCACTACAAGTTATACGGGAAATGATCACTGGCCGAATCTGTATGCCGGGGCATTTACCCTGGTACTGGTATGGCTGTATGTGCTGAACCGCAGAATCTCCTGGAAGGAAAAAGTTCCGCGTATGCTGATGCTTGTCTTTTTCCTTGTGAGCTTTGCGGATAATCAGCTGGATTATATCTGGCATGGTATGCATTTTCCGCAGGCGTTGCCGGGCAGACAGTCATTCCTTTACATTTTTGTGCTTCTGGTCATGGGATTTGCAACGATCCGCAAATGGAAAGGAACCAGATGCTGGCATATCATCATAGCAGTGCTTGCAGCACTGACACTGATGGTTCTCTCCGGATATTACGGGGATGAACTGGTGACAGAGTACATGGCTGTAGTTATTACCATGCTGTTTATCCTAGTTTATGGAATCCTGCTTCTTTTGCTTAAAATTGCCCCGAAGAAAATGCGGATAGCCCTGCGGGAAGCTGCCTTTTGTGTTGCCATTGCAGAACTGGCAGTCAATATGGCGGTAACCGGGCTTGGCGTTACCAGCCGCGTGGCATATACGGATAAACAGGGGTACTACGAAGATCTGCTGCAACAGGCAAAAGAGGATAACGGAAATGACGGATTTTACCGGGTGGAGGACAGTGGGCGGAAAACCAAAAACGATGACAGCCTGTACGGATACCGTTCGGCAACCATATTTTCCTCCCTGATGAATCTGGATGTCAGCCATCTCTTCCAGAGCCTGTATATGGAGGGCGGAAAAAATTTCTACTGTTACAATGGTGCTTCCCCGCTTCCGTCAGCCATGTTTTCGGTGAAGTATATGCTTTCCTCTAATCCGGTGGATGAAAGTCCACTGCGGACACTTGTGGGAAGCAACAATGGAAATTATCTTTATCGGAATAACTACTGCCTGCCACTTGGCTATATGATGAGCGAGAAGGCAATAAAAGGCTGGGAATCTTCCATGCTTGATAGGATCGGTTCCCTGAATTCCCTGGCACAGCAGCTGGGAGCAAAAGGAGACATGCTTTATCCGGCAGCCTGTACACAGTCGCAGGCAGCCGGGGATACGACAATTGATATTTCCGAGGATGGATATTATTATGCGGATTATGTGACCTGCAATGCGGATTCCCTGACAGTATCAAGAGATGACGGATGGACGCAGCAGTATGGAAAGACCACCCACCGCTATCTGCTGGATCTGGGAGAGTGCAAAGCCGGAACAAAGGTCCATATTACCAATCTCAATGCAGAAACGATCGAATACCATGTGTACCGCCTGAATTTCAAGGCCATGTGCACTGCGTATGAGACGCTCAGCGAACAGACCATGTCACTCGAAAAAATGACAGATCGCAGGATCGTTGGAAGTATCGATGTCAGGCAGGCGGGAAGACTGATTCTGTCAGTGCCGGCAGATGAGGGCTGGAGTCTGTATGTAGACGGTAAAAAGACGAAAATAAAGCCTTTCGCGGATGCACTCATTGGTGTACACTTAAAAGAAGGAACGCATAAGATCGAGCTGCGTTATACCACACCGGGCGTACAGATCGGAGCTGCCATCAGCATAGCTGCGCTTCTGTTATTCCTGTTTAGTATGTGGATAAGATATAAGATAAGGGGGAAATATGGGGAAAAAATGCATCAGCATCGTCGTACCGATGTACAATGAGCAGGAATCTCTGCAGATTTTGTACCGGGAATTAAACCGCGTGACACGGGAAATGGGCGATTATGATTTTGAATATTTATTTGTCAATGACGGATCGAAGGATGCAACACTGCAAAAGATCCGGGAACTTGCAGCAGAAGATGAGCGCGTGCACTATCTTTCTTTTTCCCGCAATTTTGGAAAAGAAGCGGCGCTGCTGGCAGGATTGTCCTATGCAAAGGGGGATTATGTGACGACGATGGATGCGGATCTGCAGGATCCGCCCACTCTTTTGCCACAGATGGCTGCGATGTTAGAAGCCGGAGACTGTGACAATGTGGCAACCCGGCGGGTGAACCGGCAGGGAGAGCCGAAGATTCGTTCGTTTTTTGCACGCATGTTTTATAAAGTTATGCGGAAACTTTCCCACATTGAGATTGCAGATGGGGCAAGGGATTACCGTCTGATGAACCGTGCAATGGTAGATTCCATTCTTTCCGTCAGCGAATACAACCGGTTTTCCAAGGGAATCTTTGCCTGGGTCGGATATGATACCAAATGGCTGGAATTTCAAAATGTAGAACGGTCTGCGGGAGAAACCAAGTGGAGTTTCTGGAAACTTGTGCGTTATTCGTTTGATGGGATTATCAATTTTTCGGATGTTCCGCTGAAGATTTCCTCGTATCTGGGGCTGGTGCTCACCGTGGTTTCTTTTATTGCAATCATCGCGGAAATCGTACGCGCATTGGTATTCGGGGATCCGGTTGCCGGCTGGCCGTCGCTGGTATGTATCGTGACATGCATTGGCGGAATCCAGCTGTTTTGTATGGGAATTATGGGACAGTATATTGCAAAAACCTATATGGAAGTCAAAAGACGTCCGCATTATATCATAAAGGAGAGTAACTGTACCCGGAACAAAAAGAACAACGCACAGAATTGACGCAGATATGCTTTTTCTATATAATGATACAGAAAGACTGCACTGCATTTGGGATGCCGCGCAGTCAGATCATAACAGGTGAGGAAGAATATGCGAAAGATAAAACGCTTTTTGAGTGCCCTGCTTTGTGGGGCAATTCTTATAACAGGAACACTTGCCGGAGTCAGTGTGCGTACAGATGCAGCAGCCAGTAGTTATGCCGTGCAGCTGCGTGCGGCAGGATTTCCGGATAGTTACATCCGTGCACTTTCCGCGCTTCACACAGCATATCCGCAGTGGCAGTTTCAGGCGGTTAAGACCGGGCTTGATTGGAATACCGTGGTCAGCAAAGAGAGCGTAAACGGAGTCAATCTTGTTCCGAAGACCGGAAATGACGCAACCAAATCCACCGCAGACGGTGCATATGACTGGACCACCAATGTGTGGACGGTCTATGACGGATCTTCGTGGGTCGGTGCTGATGCAGACTATATCGCTTATTATTTAGATCCACGGAATTTTCTCAATGAAACCGATATTTTTCAATTTGAAAGTTTAAGTTTCAGCAAGGTGCAGACCAGACAGGGAGTTTCTTCTATCCTGAAAGGAACCTTTATGGAGAATATGGTTGAGGACAGCGACGGATCTGAGCTGGATTATGCGCAGGCATTTATGGATATCGGTGAGGAAACCGGGGTCAGCCCGTATCATCTTGCATCGAGAGTGCGTCAGGAGCAGGGGTTAAAAGGAACCAGTTCCCTGATTTCCGGAACTTATAGCGGTTATAAGGGGTACTATAACTATTTTAATGTGGGGGCAGCGGGCATTACCTCCACACTGGTCATCAAAAACGGACTGGCATATGCAAAAAAAGCGGGATGGAATACCCGGTATGCAGCGCTCGAAGGAGGAGCGAAAATTCTGGCGAAAAACTATATTGGCGTGGGTCAGGATACGTTGTATTTCCAGAAGTTTAATGTAGTGAATCAGAAGAATCTGTACAGCCACCAGTATATGGCAAACCTTGCGGCTGCTTACAACGAGGGCAGAAAGCTAGGACAGGGGTATGCGGACAAGCAGCAGGCATTTGTATTCCGTATTCCGGTTTATTCCGGTATGCCGGCATCTGCAGTGACATTTACAGCCAGTGGAAATCCGAATAACTATCTGAAATCGCTCAGCGTAACCGGACAGACACTGACACCGGTATTTCGCGGAGATACTACTTCGTATTCCCTCGTCGTGGACAGCAAAGTTTCCTCCGTTACCATAAGTGCATCACCGGTAGCTGCGAAATCTTCTGTGACGGGAACCGGCACCAAAAAACTTCAGACGGGAACCAATACGTGTAAAGTTACCTGCAAATCGGAGAGCGGAGCATCCAAAACCTATACGCTTACCATTGTAAAGAAAGCTGGTGCAGCGGCAGAGACCGAGAAGACTTCCGTGACTTCGAAAACATATCAGTTGAAAAACAAAATGGTTACGGGGATTGCGCCGGGAACAAAGGCGGCAACATTTTTGAAAAAACTTAAAGTGACCGCGGGAACGGTCAAACTGTTCAGTGCATCCAAAAAGAGTGTTACCGGAATCGTTTCAACTGGCAATGTTCTGCAGGTGTATGACAGCAAAAACAAGAAAGTTTCTTCCTATACGCTTGTGATTTGTGGAGATGTAAACGGAGATGGAAAGATCAACAAAACAGATCTGAACCGTTTGAACAGGCATCTGAATGGTACCCAAAAGCTTACCGGATGTTATCTTAAGGCCGCAGATACAAACCGCAAAAAAGACGGGGTCAATGTGCTTGATCTGGTATATCTGAACAAACATCTTCAGGGGAAGATCACCATTCAGCAGTAAAAGAAAGGCAGAACATATGAGACAAAAAAGCAAAGCAAAAGGAAAACGGATACTGGGAGTGGTACTGGCACTGGTATTTCTGATCAGTTGTATCATGACACCGGATGTGCATGCACAGGCGGAGAGCATGATCATTGCTTTAAGCGCCAGATCCGTGAAAATAGGAGATACTCTGGCAGTGACAGTGACACTTCCGGCAGGGGTGACGGGAACGGTAAATCTGACATATTCCAAAGATCTTTTTACTTATCAGTCAGCAACAGCGGAAACCAGTGTAAATGCAGGCACGGTTTCTATGACTCTGGGAAGTTACGGTTCCGGAAACAAACGTGCAAGCGGAACTGTTAAATTTAAAGCAGATGCGGCGGGAACTGCAAGTTTTGCCGCATCCGCACCATCTGCGGGCAATCAGGAAGGGGACCGCGTGGATGTGGGAGGTGCAAGTGTATCTGTAGCTGTTGAAAATTCGGCAGCGGCAGCAGATGACAAATCAAAAGACAATACGCTGGCATCCCTGACGATTTCCGAAGGAACCCTTTCTCCGGAATTTCAGTCGAAAGTTACCGAATATCAGGCAAAAGTGGGAGATCAGGTGACATCGCTGGCAGTCAGCGCACAGCCAAATGATGCTAAGGCATCTGTGATCTCGGTCAGTGGGGCAGACAAACTGAAAACCGGTGTAAATAAAGTACAGATCGTCGTGCAGGCGGAAAATGGTGTGAAAAAGACCTATACCATTCAGGTGACCAGAGGAGCTGCGCAGCAGGAATCACAGGATACACAGCAAAAAGGAGAGACACAGGCTCCGGCAGACGGGCAGCAGTATTTTACGATTGACGAAACAAATCTCTATCTGACAGACAGTATTCCGGATCGCTATGTTTTGGATGGCTTTGTCAAAGATACAGTGACTTTGTGGGAAAATCAGTATCCGTGCATGCGCAAAGACGGAATAGACACACCGCTGAGACTTTTGTATCTGGTGGATGAAAACGGACAAAACGGTGCTTTGTATATGCTGGATCTGGATGATCCGGAAGAAATTTATCCGTTTGTATGTATGAACTATAACCAGTATAAGCATACCATAGGGGAAGAGACAACATCTGCAGAAGCTTCTACCCAGGAAGGGGAAACGGGCCTGTTCCAGAGTACGGAAAGCCAGATGCGGCTGATTCTCTGTGCGTTCGTTGTGGTTGTACTGATTCTTCTGATTATCATAGTGGTTCTGATCGTCAAAAGAAAAAAAGATGATGACGATCCTTATGATGATTTTTATGACGATGATGATGACGACGATGAGGATTACGATGATCCGGACGATGAAAAACTGTATGAAACGGATGATCCGGATGACACCGGGATATCCAAGCGTTACGGAAAGGAAACATTCCGCAGAAAAGGCGGATTTATGCATAAACTGTTAGAGGGTATTGAGGATGATCTAGAGGATGACCTGGATGATCTGGAGGATGACCTGGATGATCCGGAAGAAGATACCGATGACAGGGAAAAAGAGCGGGAGAAGCGAGAGGACCATTACCGGGATGCAGATGATGAAGATATCATGCTGCAGAAAGAACTGGCAGAAGAAGTTCGAAGCTCCATGCTCGGAAGAAAGAAGAAAACAACCAAAAAAGATACCGATGACGATATCGAATTTATTGATTTGTAGAATTGTAACAGGAGGTATAAATTTTGATTCCATATACAGATAAGGCGAAAAAAGCTCTGAATTATGCGAACCGCCTTTCCCGTTCGTCCGGCTGCAACTATGTCGGAACCGAACATATTCTGGCGGGGCTGCTCAAGGAAGGAACCGGTGTAGCAGCAGAAGTACTGACAGCCAATAATGTGGAACTGGAAGCGCTGCTTAAGCTGATTGATGAACTGGTTGCGGCAGGTGAGGAGGTGACGGTGGCAGACCGTGACGGATATTCTCCGCGTACCCAGATGGTGCTGGATCGTGCCAGGGAGATGGCAGACCGTTTTGACAGTGAACGGATCGGAACCGAACACCTGCTGCTTGCCATCATAAAAGAGGGGGATTGTGCAGCTTCCCGGCTTTTAAATACAATGGGAGCCAACCCACAGAAACTTTTTGTGGATATTCTTGCTGCGATGGGAGAGGACCCGGCACAGTACCGGGAAGAAATCCAGCGTGGAAGAAATGAGGAGGCAACACTTACCCCTACGCTCGATCAGTATTCCCGCGATCTGACAGCTATGGCGCGGGCCGGACGGTTAGACCCGGTAATTGGCAGGGAAAAGGAAACCGAACGGGTGATCCAGATCCTGTGCCGCAGAGGCAAAAATAATCCGTGTCTGATTGGAGAGCCGGGTGTCGGTAAGACAGCGATCGTTGAAGGAATTGCACAGAGTCTGGTAAACGGAAACGTACCGGATATTGTGGCAGATAAACGTCTGGTATCTCTGGACATGTCCGGACTCGTTGCAAAATCCAAATACCGCGGGGAATTTGAAGACCGTATTAAAAAAGTGATAAATGAAGTGGAAACGGCTGGGAACGTGCTGCTGTTTATTGATGAACTGCACACGATTATTGGCGCAGGTGGAGCAGAAGGTGCACTGGATGCGTCTAATATTTTAAAACCGGCACTTGCACGCGGAGATGTGCAGGTGATCGGTGCAACCACGATCGAAGAGTATCGCAAGTATATTGAAAAAGACGCAGCACTCGAGCGGCGGTTCCAGCCGGTACAGGTGGAGGAACCGACAGAGGAAGAATCCATTGAGATTTTAAAAGGGCTGCGAAAGCTGTATGAAAAGCATCATCATGTGCAGATTACGGATGAGGGAGTGGAAGCATCCGTGCGTTTATCTGCCCGTTATGTCAATGACCGTTTTCTGCCGGATAAGGCGATTGATCTGATGGACGAGGCAGCTGCTAAGGCGCGGCTGGGAATGATGCACGGTTCTGACGATATGATGCAGTTAAACCGCGAGATCCATCAGACGGAACTGGATATGGAACATGCGCTGCAGGAGGGAGATATCGAGAAAGCCCGCACATTGAAAGAGACACGGGAGAACCTGCAGGCATCCAGGGAAAAACTCGAAAAAAAGAACCGCCGCGTATCCAAAAACAAAGTTCCGGTGGTGGGCGAAAATGAGATTGCCGATGTGGTGGCTGGATGGACAAAGATTCCGGTCAGCCGTCTGACAGAAAGCGAGGCATCCCGTCTGCAGAAACTGGAAGAAACACTGCACAAGCGCGTGATTGGACAGGAAGAAGCGGTATCTGCAGTTTCCAAGGCTGTCCGCCGTGGTCGCGTGGGACTCAAAGACCCGAAGCGTCCGATCGGTTCGTTCCTGTTTTTGGGACCAACCGGTGTCGGAAAGACGGAAGTTTCCAAAGCACTGGCAGAGGCTGTGTTTGGCAACGAGGAATCCATGATCCGGGTAGATATGTCGGAGTATATGGAAAAGCATAGTGTATCTAAAATGATTGGCTCCCCGCCAGGATATGTGGGCCATGAGGATGGGGGCCAGCTTTCTGAAAAAGTCCGCAGAAATCCGTTTTCTGTGATTTTGTTTGATGAAATTGAAAAAGCACATCCGGATGTGTTTAACATCTTACTTCAGGTGCTGGATGACGGGCATATTACAGATTCCCAGGGACGCAAAGTAGATTTCAAGAATGCCATTATCATCATGACCAGTAATGCGGGCGCACAGTCGATCATCGAGCCGAAGAAGCTTGGCTTTGGTGCAAAAGAAGATGAAAAGCAGGATCACGAGCGGATGAAAGCCAGCGTGATGGAAGAAGTCAAACGTATTTTTAAACCGGAGTTTTTAAACCGTATTGATGAGACAATTGTATTCCGTGCGCTGAACAAAGACGATATGAAAAAAATCATCGGCATTATGGTGCGTGATTTACAGAAACGCTGTAAGGAACAGTTACAGATCGATCTGGTGATACGGGAAGCTGCAAAGGAATTTATTGTTGAAAAAGCGTATGACCGCAAATACGGCGCCAGACCTCTGCGCAGAAAACTGCAGGATGAGGTGGAAGACCGTTTGGCAGACGCACTGATCCGTGGAGAAATCCATGCGAAAGACCGTGTGATCGTGACGACGAAGAACAAGGAAATCATTGTATCAAAAGATAAAAAGTGATATAATTTAAGAACCAAATAATCAACCACACAGGAGGAAAAATCATGGCTGCAATCAGTGAATTAATTCGTACGGAAGGAAACGGAACCCTTAGTTTCGGCGATTACACTCTGGGAGCGAAAGCAAAGCTTGATAACTACGAATTTCATGGAGATAAATACAAAGTAAAAACGTTCAAGGAGATTACAAAGCTGGAGCGTAACGGACTGTTTGTATATGAATCTGTACCGGGTACAGCTGTCACCAATTTTACAGAGGATGAGAATACTGTCAGCTTTACGGTAGAGGGACCGGAAGATGCACAGATCACATTGGAGCTGGCAGAAGAGACAGAGTACGAGATTGATATCGATGGCAAGTCCGCAGGAACAATGAAGACCAATCTTGGAGGCAAATTAAGCCTGAGCGTAGAATTAGAAGGAGCAGATGCGGTAGCAATCCGCGTAGAAAAGAGATAATATATGGCAAAAGCAAAAACCAGTGCGTTTTTTTGCCAGAATTGCGGATATGAATCATCCAAATGGATGGGCCAGTGTCCGGCATGCAGAGAGTGGAACACGTTCGTAGAGGAACTGGTGGACCGGAAAGCACTCAGTACTTCCGGAAAAATAAAACCAGCGACAGAAGCGAAACCTGTTCCGCTTTCTGCAATAAAGACATCGGATGAGGAGCGGATTTCCACATCCATGCCGGAGCTGGATCGTGTATTGGGCGGGGGAGTTGTAAAAGGCTCCCTCGTTCTGGTTGGAGGAGATCCGGGAATTGGTAAATCAACGCTTTTATTACAAGTCTGCCGGAATCTGTCCGGGCAGAATCTTTCGGTACTGTATGTGTCCGGGGAAGAGTCCCTGCAGCAGATCAAACTGCGTGCAGAGCGGATTGGCACGTTCAGTGATCATCTGGAACTGTTGTGTGAGACCAGTCTGGACACCATACGCACGGTAATTGAACGGAATAAGCCACAGATTGTGGTGATCGACAGTATCCAGACTATGTATAACGAAAACGTTTCCTCGGCGCCTGGCAGCGTGTCACAGGTGCGTGAGTCTACAGGTGTTCTTATGCAGATCGCAAAAGGAATGGATATCTCGATCTTTATTGTCGGGCATGTGACAAAGGAAGGGGTCGTGGCAGGTCCACGTGTACTGGAACATATGGTGGATACGGTTCTTTATTTTGAAGGAGACCGTCATGAAAGCTACCGGATTCTGCGTGGCGTGAAGAACCGTTTTGGCTCCACGAACGAGATCGGTGTTTTTGAGATGCGCACAGAGGGACTGGTTGAAGTGGAGAATCCGTCCGAGTATATGCTCAGCGGCAAACCAAAGGATGCTTCCGGTTCTGTCGTGGCATGTTCCATCGAGGGTACCCGTCCGATTCTTTTGGAAATTCAGGCGCTGATCTGTCACAGCTATTTCAACAATCCGAGGAGAACTGCGACCGGAACGGACTTTAACCGCGTGAATCTGCTGATGGCAGTTTTGGAAAAACGTATTGGAATGCAGTTGTCGGATTGTGATGCTTATGTAAATATCGCGGGCGGAATCCGTATGAATGAACCGGCAATTGATCTGGGAATTGTGCTTGCCATTATGTCAAGCAAACTGGATCTGACGATTGATGAGAAGACCATCTGTTTTGGCGAGGTGGGATTAAGCGGGGAAGTGCGTGGTGTAAGCATGGCAGAACAACGTGTGGCAGAGGCAGCCAAACTCGGTTTTGAAGTATGCATTCTGCCAAAAGTATCCCTTCCTTCTGTAGGGAAGAAGTATGCAATGAAGCTGATCGGGGTGGCAAATGTCAGGGAGGCACTGGATGCAATTCAGGTGTAGGCTATGTTATATAAATTTCTTGTATTGTGTGAAAAATAAAAAGCATGATATAACAATTTTAGAATACAACATAAATTGTCTGAATATAATTTAATTTGTAATTTCTGATTGACAAAATTCGAGCTGGGTGGTATTATAACAAAGCTGACTCGTGCAGAGCAGTTCTGATCGGATAAAGCCAAGTGATATTGAGCTCCGACAGAATAAATTGCCGAGAAAAAAGT
>OMDO01001051.1_pt1 | contig 14342 bp, 13 predicted proteins | sample 1674051 | NCBI WGS metagenome assembly OMDO01 (sample SAMEA103958138, study PRJEB25191) | human gut metagenome | biome: human-associated habitat [ENVO:00009003]; feature: intestine environment [ENVO:2100002]; material: feces | place: Germany | collected 2013/2015 | reverse complement strand
GATCTGAGCAAGTATGAAGAAAAAGGCATTCAAAGCGGAGAGCAAGCGCCTGCTGGACCTGATGATCAACTCCATCTACACCCACAAGGAGATCTTCCTGCGGGAGATCATCTCCAACGCCTCCGACGCCATCGATAAGCTGAGCTATCTCAGTCTCACCGACGATAAGGTGGGCATCAGCCGCGACCAGTTCGCCATCACGCTGGCAGTGGACAAGGAGAAGCGGCTGCTGACCGTCAGCGACAACGGTATCGGCATGGACCAGAGCGAGCTGGAGAACAATCTGGGCGTCATCGCCTCCTCCGGCAGCCTGCGGTTCCGGCAGGAGATGGAGGGCGAGGCCGCCGCGGACACCGACATTATCGGCCAGTTCGGCGTGGGCTTCTACTCCGCGTTCATGGTGGCCGATGAGATCACCGTCATCACCAGAAAGTATGGTCAGGAGCAGGCGTGGAGGTGGCAGTCCACCGGTGTGGACGGCTACACCATCGAGCCCTGCGAGAAAGAGACGGTGGGCACCGACATCATCATGCACATCAAGGCCGACGGCGAGGAGAAGGAGGAGTACAGCCAGTACCTGCGGGAGCACACGCTGTACGCGCTGGTGAAGAAGTACTCGGACTACATCCGCTTCCCCATCCGCATGGAGATGCCCCATTCCGTTCGGAAGGAGGGCAGCTCCGACGAAAAACCGGAGTACGAGGAGAAGTACGAGTGGGAGACGCTGAACAGCATGGTGCCTCTGTGGCAGCGGAAGAAAGGCGATGTGACAAAGGAGGAGTACGACGAATTTTACCAGCAGCGGTTTGCCGACCCCCATCCGCCGCTGAGCGTTATCACCGTGTCCGCTGAGGGCGCTGTGACCTACAAGGCCATGCTGTTTATCCCCTCCGCGGCCAACGGGAGGTACTACACCGAGGACTATGAGAGCGGCCTGCAGCTGTACTCCGCCGGTGTGATGATCATGGACAAGTGCGCCGACCTGCTGCCGGACTGCTTCAACTTCGTCCGCGGCGTGGTGGATTCGCCGGATCTGAACCTCAACATCTCCCGCGAGCTTTTGCAGCACGACCGGCAGCTGAAGATCATCTGCGCCAATCTGGAGAAGAAGATCCGCGGGGAGCTGGAGCGGATGCTGCGGGACGAGCGGGAGAAGTATGAGCAGTTCTGGCAGAGCTTCGGCCGCCAGCTGAAGGTGTGCGCCATGGACAACTACGGCGCCAAGAAGGAGACGCTCCAGGATCTGATGCTGTTCTACTCCTCCACGGAGAAGAAGCTGGTGACGCTGGCGGAGTACGTGGGCCGCATGAAGGAGGATCAGAAGTTCATCTATTATGCCTCCGGTGATACGGTGGAAGCCATCGATCACATGCCGCAGACGGAGCTCTTAAAGGAGCACAGCATGGAGATCCTGTACTTCACGGACAAGGCGGACGAGTTTCTGGCCGATATCCTGCGGACGTATCAGGACAAGCCCTTCCGTTCCGCCATCGATGGCGATCTGGAGCTGGGCGATGCCCAGAAGCCCGATGAGACGGAGCACTACAAGGATGCCTTCGACTTCATCAAGGAGACGCTGGGCGGCCGCGTGGACACCGTGAAGGCGTCCACCAAGCTCAAGACCCATCCGGTGTGCCTTACCAGCGGCGAGGGCGTCACCTTTGAGATGGAGAAGTACTTCACGGCGGTGCAGCCGGAGCTGGGCCTGAAGGCCAAGCGCATTCTGGAGATCAACGTGGACCATCCGGCGTTCCTGGCCTTCGAGGCGGCGCGGGTGACGGACCCCGAAAAGGCCAAGAAGTACGCGGAGATCCTCTACAACCAGGCCGTGCTCATCGCGGGCATGCCCATCGAGGATCCGTCGTCCTACACCGACCTGCTGTGCTCCCTGTGGCAGTAAGGCAACAGAAAAAACCTCCCCTGACCGGCGGTCGGGGGAGGTTTTTTATCAGGCGTATTTCTTCTTTTTCACCGTTATGGAGAGGAGCAGGGCGGCGCTGCACACGCAGGCTGCGCTGCACAGTGCCACGCGGCTGCTGTCCGCTGTCCTGGGGGAGGACACGCCCACCGCGGCGTCCACCGCGGCGTCCACCGCGGCGGTGCGGTCTGTGCCGGTAGAGGTATGGACTTGGTAGGTGATGCACACGGGGGACATGCTGGTGAACAGGACAAGGATGCCGTCCTTGGTCCTGGTCCCCTTCAGCACCTCGATCTGGCACGCGCGCTCACCGGAGGTGATCATGTAGGTGATGACAAAGGTGCAGCTGCGGTTCGTGCCCTGGGGATAGGGAAGGAGCACCTCCACGCCCTCGGCGGGGAAGTTCTCCGGCGCCACCGTGGTCAGGGTGCCGTCGTCACAGCGGACCTGAAGGGTCACATCTAACAGGACGCTGCCATCGTTTTGCTTCAGCGAAGTGTTGGAAGCCTGCGCCGCCTGCACCAGCGTCTGATAGATGGCGTCCACGGTGGGATACTGCAGGGCGACGGCCTCCGGCACGGAGGTCAGGCCGGTGGAGATGGATGTCTGCAGAGAGGAATTGTCGGGGGCGGTCAGTCTGGGCACGATGAGGGAGACCACGGCACATCGTTTCCGCTGGTGTCCACCTGATGGTCGCAGACAGAGCACCCATACCACGCGGACTTGAAGCCGCCGGTACAGTCGGCGTAGATGGGGGCGTGGAGTGTGATGCCGGCGGTATGGCCGTTGTCACAGGGAGATGCGACCACGGCGCTGACAGGCAGCGGGGCAAGGCTTGCCTGGAAGATACTGGAAAATGTAGGGGGGCGTGTTTTGCAGTTAGAAATGCGTTAGAAGAGCAGAGAGCGGCTATCTGATCTGGGTAAAAAGAAAACCTTGAAACCGTTGTGGTTTCAAGGTTCTCTTTGGTGGAGATAAGCGGGATCGAACCGCTGACCTCTTGAATGCCATTCAAGCGCTCTCCCGGTTAGTGCGGTTACATACCCCTCTAAACCGGGTCAAAAGAGCACTTCAATACGCGGGATATTATTGTTTTAGAAACCTAAATATCATAATAGCGCACAAAATATCATCTATCAGCCGTAAAATTCTGAACGAATCGACTTAGCTTTACGATAACCCGCTTCTTTTCCAATAACGGTTTTTCCTTCGATTAAAATCAGCGCTGCAATACTTGCGGCAGTATCGCCATAACTTCTTGAGACAACACCCTCAACTTGCTCATATGCAAATTTAAATTTCCCTTCAAAAATGGTCCCAGTCGTGATTTCATTATCAAGAATCCAATCTGCATTCTCGCTTCCTGCAAAAAAGTCAATAGTTCTAGCTCTTTCATCCAAATCGTCCATATTAATTCCAATAACAGTTGCGTCGTTGCCAAATAGTGTATCGCCTGGGTCAAAGCCAAAAGCGGTAAAAAATTCATCTCTCATTTTCCAAGTGCCAAATTGTCCATCCATTCTAATTCGCAGTACAACTTCTCTGCCGCTGTATCTTTGGGGAAGAAGTGCAAAGCGTCTGAACAACTTAGCCCCCGCAATATAGTCTGCCAACGCAACTTCGTTGCTCTGAGCAGCGTTTTTTTCAGCTTTGTCCGCTGAAATTTTATCAATAGCCTGCCGAACGGATTTTTCAACTAGCTGCTTCAGATTATCAATGGAAGCAAATCTGCTTACCAAGTAAGATGAATTTAGCTTTGCTTTGAATTGCTTTAACTTTTCTGCTTTTTCTCCGACATCAACAAACTTAGGTAAAATAGGACACTGCTCTTCATCAATTATAAAAGCTAAAACGGGGATTTTATTTTTAACAGCTTCATCATACTCTAATTCTGTAAATGACTTTCCGGAGCCTTCCTCAATACTTCCATAACGCATGCCAACAATAACAATGTAGAGTTGACTTCTACGGACTGTTGCTAGGCAAACATCGATTGGACTATCGGGAGACGAGACAAAGTATTCCATGCCGAGGGGAATATGTTCCATACCGGTTAGTACGGTTTCAACTGCTTCTCGATATGGAATTAAATCCTCTTTCGTCGATGAAACAAAAATCCGCCACGGGCTAGAAGAAGTACTACTCATATGGTGTTATCTCCTTTCATTTCATTTACAATAATACTTTAGGACAAAATGCCAAGAAAATCAACAAGAAATTTCGTATTTTGAATAGGTATGTCGATTGTTCAATATTTGATTCACATCGAATGTACCATGTTATAGCATATAATGACAATTTTCACTGTTATCCATTACGCCGCCCAACAGGACAACGGGCGGCGTTTTCATATATAAAACCACGAAAGGAGGTCACTTCCACCCGGCCAGTCTGCGGACTGGCTTTTTTCATGCCACGAAAAGGAGGTTTGCAAATGGCAGATGATAAGAAAAACATTCCCGATGTAGCCCCACCTATTGAGGCACCCGCTCCCACGGTAGAAGCTGCCGCTGTGCCGGAGCAGCTCGCTCCCGAGCCTGTGCTGACTGACGCGGAGGCAGTTATGCTGGAACAGGAGGGGCAGGCGGCGCTCTTTGAAATGGGCGAGACCATGCCAGATCCCGCTGACGCTGTTACTCATGCCGAGGTGGAGGAGCCTGCCGAGCCCAAAGTCCCCAAGGCCGAAAAGGAGCAGGCGCAGCCGCCCACTCCCGGCAAAGACGATCCCGCCCCGGCACATTCCGGCAAGGTGGTGGATTTTGCCGCCACCCATGACGAGGCGGCCAAGGAGGAGAAAAAGGCGGTCAAGCAGAAGCCGCCCACGGAAAAGGACAAGACCGCCAAACCCGGCAGAGGCCGACCGCCCAAGGATGACAAGGCCGTTCCCGATAAGGCAAAGCCGCCCAAACCTCGGGACAAAAAGTCCCAAAGTAAGCCTGCCCCGGAGAATCCTGCCGTGGATAAAGGCGGCGCTCCCGCTGGCACGGAGGTCACGCCGGAGCCGTCTGCGCCCCGTGACGCCACCCGTGCCAAAAAAGAGGAGATCGTTTATCTCAACCTGTCTGATCTGCACCCGTTCAAAAATCATCCCTTTGGTGTCCGGGATGATGCGGAGATGCAGGGGCTTGTGGAGTCGGTCAAGGCAGCGGGCGTCAATCAGCCCGCGCTGGTGCGTCCCCGTGAGGATGGCGGCTATGAGATCATCGCAGGCCACCGCCGCCAGCGGGCAAGCGAGCTTGCCGGATTTGCGAATATGCCGTGTATCGTCCGCAACATGACGGACGATGAAGCCATCCTCGCCATGACGGATGACAACCTCCGCCACCGTGAGCGCATTTTGCCCACAGAAAAGGCGCAGTCGCTCAAAATGCAGGTGGAGGCCATCAAGCACCAAGGCTCCCGCCCCGGCGAGGAGGACAAAGACGCCGGAAAACGCTCCACGCAGGTCGTGGGAGATCGCAACGGCATGAACTACAAGCAGGTGCAGCGGTATATCCGCCTGACCGAGCTTGTGCCGGATTTACAGAAAATGGTGGACGAGAAAAAGCTGGCGTTCACCCCGGCGGTGGAGATCTCATTCATCCGCCCCAAAAATCAGAGGTATATCGCCGTGTCCATTGAGGGGCAGCAGTCCTCGCCCTCGCTGTCGCAGGCACAGAAAATGCGGGAGCTGGACAAGGACGGCAAGCTCAACGGTGATGTGATCGACGGTATTCTGTCGCAGGAGAAAAAGGAGGTAGACAAGGTGATCATCAATAGTGCGGAACTGGAAAAGTATTTCGGCAAGGACAAGTCCCCGAGGGAAATGAAAGACAAGATCATTTCTCTGCTGGATGACTGGAAAGCCAAGCAGCCGCCCGAGCTGGGCAAGCCCGAAAAGAAAACGGATCTTGAAAAGTGACCTTGGGACTTTTTGTCCCGAGGTCTTTCGTTTCCCCGGATGGCTCTTGTGGTTATATCCCCCGTCGCCGCCTGTATTTCAGCATGGCCGGGAGCGGGCTGTCAAGGGTGCATCGCACCGCCGTTTACGGCGGCCAGCCCTTGACCGTCTGTCCCGGCTATGCTTTTTCTCCGGCAAGCGGCGGGGGTATATCCTCCAGAGCCGACCCCTTTCCCAAGAATGGGAAAGGGCGTGGGGTTTGGGTTGACCCACTACATTATAGAATTGGAGGTTTTCAGGATGAAACGACCCCTTGCATATATCACCGCCGCATGGTGCGGCAGCGACCACGAAAACACAAAGCTGGCGGCGCAGTATTGCCGCACGGTGTATGAGGCGGGCTTTTCGCCCATCTGCCCCACGCTCTATCAGCCGCTTTTCCTCAATGACGCCGTTCCCGAGGAGCATAAGAGCGGCATCGACATGGGGCGCGACCTGCTCCGCCGTTCTCATGTGCTGGTGGTGTGCGGTCATACCGTCACCGAGGCCATGAAGAACGACATCGCCGTTGCCCAGCGGCTCGGGATCACCGCCACCACCCTTGAGGGCATTTTGACCGTCAAGGGACAGGGACGCAGATAAGATGACGGTGCTCCGGCTGGGGAGCCTGTTTGATGGGATCGGCGTGTTTCCGCTGGCGGCGGTGCGCTGCGGCATCGTGCCCGCATGGGCCAGCGAGATAGAAAAAGCGCCTATTTCCATCACGAAACGCCACTTTCCCGGTATGGCGCATTTAGGAGATGTGACAAAGCTGAACGGCGGCGACATTCCGCCTGTCCACATCATCACCTTTGGCTCACCCTGCCAGAACCTCTCACAGATCGGCAACAGGGCCGGTCTTGCCGGGGAAAAATCCAGTCTGTTCTTTCATGCGATCCGTATTATCCGTGAAATGAGGGAGGCGACAAATGGTATATTTCCAGCAATCGCTGTTTGGGAAAACGTCATGGGAGCGTTTTCATCAAATGACCGGATGGATTTTAGAGCCGTCCTATCCGCTTTCACAGACACCGATGTTTCAATGCCTGCTTCTGGAAGATGGGCAGGAGCCGGAATGGTGCGAGGGCATACGCCCGATCTCGCATGGCGGCTCATGGACGCCCAGCATTGGGCAAGCCCCCGGCTGGCACGACGGCAGCGCGTCTTTGTTGTGGCAGACTTTGGAGGACAATGTTCCCACGAAATACTTTTTAAGCCCCGCGCAGTGCAGTCAATTTCTGCGTCTGGCGGAGATTGCTGGCTGTCCGCCGCCTGCGGAGATCGAGGCTCTTTTATTGAAGCAGGGCGGCGTGTACCGATCACCAGACCCTTTCAATGCTACCGTATGCGGGCATCGGCAAAGGAGCGGACAACGGAGGCGTTCCGAAACAGCTTCGGACTGCCAACTGACCCTTTTCCCACTCTGTTAGCCAGCACGGTCAGTCCCTTTGCCTTTTGGTATGAGGACGATCCTGCCGGGGGCTGTGTCCGTTTTCCCACGGAAAGAGAATGTGAACGGCTCATGGGGCTGCCGGAGGGCTGGACAAAGTACGGCGCAGACGGTGAGGAAATCCTGCCCGCCCACCGCTACCGGGCGCTGGGAAATGCAATCGCGCTGCCCTGCGCTGAGTACATTATGCGCGGCATATACAACGTTCTGACAAGGAGGTGCTGAAAATATCATCCCTGTTTGAAGCCTACATTACCAACCTTGGCAAATATAACGAGGGGCGGCTTGTAGGCGAAACGCTGAAATTCCCGGCCACCACGGAGGAGGTGCAGGCCCTTTTGAAGCGCATCGGCGTGGATGGGGTACGGTATGAGGAAATCTTCATTACCTCATTCGACGGTGATGTGCTGGGCCTGTATGACCATTTGGGCGAGTATGAAAGCATTGACGAGCTGAACCATCTGGCCCATGTGCTGTCTGACCTCGACCAGAGCGACATTGAAAAGTTTGAGGCCGTCATTGACAGCGGCGAATACACGGGCAGCGTCCATGACCTGATCAACCTCGCGCAAAATCTGGATTGCTATGACTTCTACCCCGGTATCGACAGTGAGGAGGCGCTGGGCCGGGCCTATATCGAGGAAATGGAAATGCTGGATGTGCCGGATAATGTGCTGCCCTACTTCGACTTTGAAGCCTACGGGCGGGACGTGCGGATCAACGAGGGCGGCCATTTTGCCCCCGGCGGCTATGTGTTCAATAATGGCGGCAGCTTTGCCGAGCGGTATCACGGGATGGAGAATATTCCCCCGGAGCACCGTATCTTCGCCTATCCCAAGCTGAATATCCGGGAGCAGATGGCGGCGTATCAGGAGGTCATAGACCGTTCGGCGCTGAACGAGGAAAAGCTGCGGCTTCCCGCCAGCCGCGAGGACAGATAGGCCGCTTCTGGTCACGGTGGCCAGAGGGCAAAGGAGGTGTAAGCTATCGTCGGAGATGAAGTGTCCCGGCAGACCATCGCCGTCAGCGTCAAGGCATCCAAGCTGACCGCCCGTGCGCTGGCCTATGTGGTGGCCGCCGTGGGACGGAAGATTGCCAAGGAGCACCGCAAGGCGCAGACGCCCCACGGCAAGCAGAGTGTGCGAAAGCTCATGGGCCACGGTGGGGACATCAACGCCATTGAGGTGGACACGCCCAAGCTGTTTGACAAGGTGGCCCGGAAATGGGGCGTGGACTATGCCATCCGCCGTGTGGGGGATGAAAAATATCTGCTTTTGTTCAAGGCACGGCAGGCCGATGCCATCACAGGCTGCTTTGCCGAGTATTCCCGGTTGGAACTAAAACGGGCCAAGTCCCAGCAGACGCCGATCCGGGAGCAACTCCGGCAGGCGGAGGAACAGGTGAAAAAGCAGCCCCAGCGGGAATTGACAAAGGAGGCGGCGCATGGCGACAGATAAAATCAGGAAGTATGTTCTTCCGAACATCCCGTACCTGTTCATCGGCTGGTTTTGCCTGAAAATCGGCACGGCGTACCGTCTGGCCGCTGGTACGGGCTTCGGGGAAAAGCTGCTGGGGCTGGGCCAGACCATCGGTGCGGCTTTTGGCAGCTTTGCCCCCGGCCTTGCCCCGTTGGATTGGCTTGTCGGCATTGTGGGCGCAGTCGGTTTCCGGCTGCTGATCTACTGCAAGGCGAAAAAAGCAAAGAAATTTCGCCGCGATGCCGAGTACGGCACGGCCCGCTGGGGCAACGAAAAAGACATCAAGCCCTTTGTCGATCCCAAGTTTGAAAACAATATGCTGCTGACCGCCACGGAACGGCTTACCATGAACACCCGCCCGAAAAATCCCGCAAACGCCCGCAACCTTAATTTCTGCGGGATCGGCTCGTCCGGCTCGGGCAAGACCCGCTTTTGGCTTACGCCCCAACTCCTGCAAGCTCATTCTTCCTATGTGGTGGTAGACCCCAATGGTAATTTACAATAAGGATAAAGGGAGCGCGCACCCTCAAGAAAGGAGGTTACACCCCATGAAGAAACAGCCGGACAAGGGAAAAATCACAGCCCTGTACGAGCGTCTTTCCCATGACGATGAACGAGCCGGGGAAAGCGTGTCGATAGAAAACCAAAAGCGCATTTTGGAGGACTACGCGCAAAAGAACGGCTTTACGAATATCCGGCACTTCACCGATGATGGAGTGCGGGGAACGACTTTCAAGCGTCCGGGGCTGGACGCTATGCTGGAAGAAATCCGGGCGGGAAATGTGGCTACGGTCATTATCAAAGACCAAAGCAGGATTGGCCGTGATGTTGTCGAAGTGGGGCTTTTGAAGCGCACCTTTGACGAGTACCATGTACGCTTTATTGCGGCGAATGACAACCTTGATACCGCCAACGGCTTTGATATAATGTCAATTTTCCGAGATGTGATAAACGAGTGGTATGTTGCCGACACCAGCCGGAAAATCAAGACCGTTTTCAAGTCGAGAATGGAAAAGGGCTTGCGCTGCTCCGGCAGCGTCAGCTATGGCTACCTTGCGTCCAGGGAGAACAAGGGCGAATGGGTAATCGACGAGGAAGCCGCCGCCGTTGTGCGCCGTATCTTCCACAGCGTCGTTGCCGGGGAGAGTATCGCCAGCATAGCAAGGGCGCTCCGCACCGAGAAAATCCCTATCCCGTCCGAGCATTGGAAGCGGATAGGCGCACCCGTCCGGTCGGCGAAGTACACAGACCCCTACGCATGGTCAACAACAACGATCAGCTATATCCTCAAACGCCCGGAGTACACAGGGCGCAAGGTTTTAGGGAAAACCGTCTGCGAGAACTACAAGACCAAAAGCACCCGCAAGACCGCGCCGGAGGAACAGTATATTTTTGACGGGGAGATACCCGCCATTGTGGACGAGGAAACATGGAACACCGTCCAGCGGCTTATGGGGACAAAACGCCGCGCCCCCAAGCGGCAGAACACCCCAAACCGCTTAACCGGGCTCCTCTACTGCGCCGATTGCGGCGCGAAGCTGACCCACCGCAGCAGCCTTGTGCAAGGCAAGTATCTGGACGATGCTTTTGTGTGTTCCAGCTACCGCCAGCTTACCCGCGACTGTACCATGCACTATATTCCCACCGCCAAAATGGAAGCCGCCATTCTTGCCGCAATCCAGCGCGTGAGCTGGTATGTGCGGCACAATGAAGCGGAGTTTATCGAGCGTGTGCGGGAAGCATCCGACCAGCACCAAGAGAACGCCGTCAAGGAGTACCGGCAAAAAGTGAGCAAGGCACAGCGGCGGTGTAAGGAGCTGGACGGCCTTGTAAAAAAGCTGTACGAGGGCAACGCCACAGGCAAGATACCCGATAAGCACTTTACCCGTCTGCTTGCCGAATACGACGAGGAACAGACCGGGCTGGAAGCCGCTATCGCACAATGGCAGGAAGCAATCGAGAGCTGGAACGCCGACAGGCTGAAAACAGATAAGTTTATCGAGCTTGTGAGCCGCTACACCGACTTTTCCGAATTGACAACGCCCATGCTTAACGAGTTTATCGAGAAAGTGGTTGTCCATGAGGGCGAGGGGCGCGGGAACAGCCGCCGTCAGCGGATAGATATTTACCTCAACTTCATCGGCGCGTTTGAAGTCCCCGCCCATATCGTTACCCCAATGGAAGCCGAGGAACAACGCCGCCAGCAGGAGGAACAGGCCGCAAAGGAAGCCCATTCACAGGAGCTTGCCAAAGCGCGGGAGGAAAAGCGCAAGGCAGAGAAGCGGGAGTTTACCGCGAGGAAGAAAGCGGGCTTGCTGACCCCGGAGGAACAGGCGGCAGACGAAGCGCGGTTAGCCCATAACCGGGCATGGCAAAAGGAATGGCGGGAGAAGCGGAAAGCCGCCGAACCGCCCAAGCCCCCGAAGCCGAAATCCTTAAAGGAGCTTGCCGCGCTGCAAAAGGCCGGAGCCGACCTCACGCCGGAGGAAGCAGAGCGTCTTGCCGCCTACCGAGAGAGGAAAAACCGCCAGCACAAGGCATGGTATGAGCGTCAGAAAGCGGCACAGCCGCCCAAGCCCCGGACGCTGAAAGAGCTTGCCGCCGCACAGGACGCAGGCCAGCCACTCACGCCAGAGGAAACGGAACGCCTTGAAGCAAGCCGGAACCGCAAGAAAAACGCCTACCAAGAACTGAAAATCCAAGCGGAAACCGACCCCGTCGCAGCCGCCGAGCTTGCAAGGCGGCGGGCATACCATAGTGAAGCTACCAAGAAATCCCGCCAGAAGATGTACGAGGAAGCCGCAGCCGGAAATCCCGAAGCTCAAGCCCGGTATGAAAACTTCCTTGCTGCAAGGCGGGAGAACTACCACAAAAAGAAGCAGGACGAGAAAGGAGAACAAATCGCATGAGAAGATTGATTGACAACGGGAACCGCCCTATTACCCCGAAGCCCCATATCGGCCACTATGGGCGGCTGCGGAAAGCCTATCTGGAACAATACCGCCGCCGCCTTTATACCGCCCTTGTAGCCAGCGAGAAGCTATACCCCCACCTTGCGGAAACAGACCGGGCGGCGCGGGATATGCTGGACTACCTCATGCCCCGCCTTGCCAGAGAAGCGGGAGCCACCGAAGCCCTCAAAGCCGCCGACCCGATGAAATGGGTAGGTTTGATGAACAACTGCAAGGCGAGAGCCGAGGAAATCGTAATGCATGAGTTAATCTATGTTTAACGGTCAAGAGCCGGAAAAATCGGAAATCTTGCGATAACAGCCGCCCCGACGAACCATTCCCCGTCCGGGCGGTTTTTATCGTCAAAAACGCTGTTTTCTCCAAGTCAAGAGCCGGAGAAAACACCCGAAAAATGCCCCTATTGCGTAACAGGGGCGCAGAAAGGAGAGTTTATGAGAACAGGGCTTACGAAGCAGGAAAAGACCACCGATATTTGGTTTGACGAGAAAGACCCGCTTATCCATATCCGCACCCACAACACCGACTTAAAGAAGCGGCTTGCCGCCTACGCCGGACAGCACCCCGACCAGTGCCGCCAGACCGACGCAGACCCCGAAACGGGCTGCATGGAGTTTGATATTGCAAAGGGGCGTTTCTCTTTCCGTCTGACCGCCCCATACAGTGAGGAACGGAGGAACGCCGCCAGCAAAGCGGCAAAGAAACATTCCGGCAACTTGACACACCCTATTCAAAAAGATGTGCTATAATTTTTTTGAAAAAGTTTCGGATTAGATGTAGTATTTGCCGCTGAAACCGTAGTACATAGGTGAAGCCCGAAAGGAGGCGGTGAGATGATAGACGACGAAAAAATCATAGAAATGTTTTTTGGACGTTCAGAACAAGGCATACGAGAGCTGGATATAAAATACGGAAAGGTCTGCCACAATCTTTCCTACCATATCGTAGGCAGCAGACAAGACGCGGAGGAATGTGTAAACGACGCTTATTTAGGCGCATGGAACGCCATTCCCCCGGCACGACCTAACCCGCTGCTATCTTATCTTGTTAAAATCGTTCGGAACATTTCACTCAAAATCTATTGGAGAAAGGAAGCAGCCAAACGGAGCAGCCATTACACGATTGCTTTGGAAGAAATTGAAGCCTGTATAGCAGCCCCGAATACAGTAGAAGCAGAAATCGAAGCCAAAGAGTTAGCCCGTATCATTGAAGCATTTTTAGACACGCTGACTACCGAAAACCGCGTTATTTTCATGCGCCGCTATTGGTTTTCCGACAGCTATAAGGACATAGCCGAGTTTATGGGGCTTTCAGAAAAAAACATTTCTGTCCGGCTGACCCGTATCCGCGAGAAGATGAAGCAATATTTGATTGAAAGAGAGGTATTCGTATGAATGCAAAGAAGTTTTCCGACGCTATGAGCGAGCTTGACACAAAATATGTCGATGAAGCTCTCAACTACAAGAAGAAAGCCAAAAAGCACATTTGGGTAAAGTGGGGGGCTATTGCAGCTTGCTTGTGCTTGATGATACCATTGACCGCATTTGCCGTTGATATAATTCAATATAATGCAGCGGTTGATTATCTCAATTCTCTCGGCATTGCTGTTGAAGATTTGAGCGACTATTCTCATAAAGAAATAAAAGAAGCTGCAAAAACGATTGACGCAGGAGAAAGTAACCCGTTGACTGAAGAAATCCTTAGTCTAATACCAGAAAACAAAGAACCGCTCGATACACCGACGCAGGTAACATCTGAGCAAATTAAAGAACTAACACCGACCATGACAAGAGAAGATGTTCTTTCTCTTTTAGGTGACACACAAGATGTTGGCTCAGGCATTTATATATATCTTTACGAAGTAGACCAACAATACCTGCTGCGTATTCCTTTTGCAAGCGATGAAGCACAATTAGGTGTAACAGGAGAAGATTTGCTAAAGGCATTGGTTCCCATTTCTGGAGATATTGCTCCTATGGTCTATGTAAATGATACGCTTTATCAAATCGTTGACTCTCAACCCAACTTCGCAGATGAAAAAAGTTCTTTCAATTTGTTAGGAAAAATCGAAAACACAGTTAGTTCTTCGGAAGAACCAAAAGAAAATTTCCAAGCAAATGATGATATTGTAGGGGCTGCGGTTTATCAGTACGGCGATAACATTGTCGTTGAGTTTGAGGGAAAATACTGGTTATATGAACACTATCATAACACAGACTTTGACGGAAACTCAGACTGATATGCCCCACGCCCAAACAAGCCATACTTCTGATGAAAAAGTATCCGAACAAAACCTTCTTGCAAAGTAAATAAGTTTTCTATTTTACAAGGGCAGCCGAGAAAATCGACTGTCCTTTTTCTATGCTTATGAGCAGAAAGGAGCGCCCAACCATGACAAAGCCAAGAGAGAAAACCCGCGAGGAGTTGCAAGCCGAGATTGAGGACGGAAAGAAGAAAATCCGGCAGTTTGAGAACCGGGAAAAGATGTTGCGTCAGAAGCTATCCAAAGAGGAACGCAGAACACGCAGCCACCGCCTTATCGTCCGGGGCGCGGTCTTTGAAAGCATTGTGCCGGAAGCAAAGAACATGACCGACGAGGAAGCCGCAG
>OMDO01001049.1_pt1 | contig 14362 bp, 9 predicted proteins | sample 1674051 | NCBI WGS metagenome assembly OMDO01 (sample SAMEA103958138, study PRJEB25191) | human gut metagenome | biome: human-associated habitat [ENVO:00009003]; feature: intestine environment [ENVO:2100002]; material: feces | place: Germany | collected 2013/2015 | reverse complement strand
CTGGGGCTGCGACCTGACCTATGACTATGTAAAAATCAATGCGGATTACCGTTCTTAGGGGGATAGAAAAATGGAAGAAAAAAACATGAACGAACTTTTGAAAAAAGCGGAGGTGCTGATTGAAGCACTCCCCTATATCCAGAAATTCAACCGGAAAATTATCGTGGTAAAATACGGCGGCAGCGCCATGAGCAATGAAGAGCTGCAGAAAAACGTCATCAAGGACGTGACGCTGTTAAAGCTGGTAGGTTTTAAGCCGATCATCGTACACGGCGGCGGCAAGGCCATCAGCAAATGGGTGGCAAAAGCCGGCAAGGAGCCTGTTTTTGTCAACGGATTGCGCGTGACGGACGCTGAAACGATGGAAATCGCGGAAATGGTGCTGGGGCGCGTCAACAAAAATCTGGTTGCCATGGTACAGGAGCTTGGCGTACCCGCAGCTGGCATCAGCGGCAAGGACGGCGGTCTTCTGCAGGTGGAAAAGAAATATTCCGATGGGAAGGATATCGGCTTTGTCGGCGATGTGACCAAAGTAAATCCCAAGATTTTATATGATCTGATCGACCGCGATTACCTTCCGATCGTAGCTCCGGTGGGCATGGATGAAAATTGCGAGACCTATAATATCAATGCAGACGACGCAGCGTGCGCGATCGCAAGGGCGGTCGGCGCGGACAAGCTCGTGTTCCTGACGGATGTAGAAGGTCTGTACAAGGACTTTTCTGATAAATCCTCTTTCATCTCCCGCATTACAGCAAGCGACGCGGAAGCGCTTGTCAGCAGCGGCGAGATCGGCGGCGGCATGCTGCCGAAGTTAAACAACTGTACGGCGGCAGTCAAAGGCGGCGTCAACCGGGTACATATCCTGGACGGCAGAATCCCCCACTGTCTGCTTTTGGAAATTTTTACAGATCATGGGATCGGAACAGCGATTGTCGGAGACGATGAGTAGGTTTAAAGCAGTGCAAAGCACCTTCGGCACAGAGTGCCTGCGGAATGGAGGAAACATGGGTGAATTGATGCAGCAGTATATCGACGAAGCCGAGCAGGATCTTCTGCATACCTATAATCGGTATCAGGTCGTTCTGGATCGCGGCGACGGCGTATCTTTATATGATATAGAAGGAAAACGGTATCTGGATTTTGTGGCTGGTATTGCGGTGTTTGCCCTCGGCTATCATAATGCCGAGTACAATGATGCGCTGAAGGCGCAGATCGACAAGGTCATCCACACCTCGAATTATTATTACAATGTTCCTGCGGTGGAAGCGGCAAGACATCTGAAAAAGGTTTCCCGGATGGACCGCGTGTTCTTCACCAACAGCGGTGCGGAGGCAATTGAGGGCGCGATCAAGGCGGCGCGGAAATATGCTTATTTAAAAGACGGCACGACAGATCATGAGATCATTGCCATGAACCATTCGTTCCACGGTCGGACGATGGGAGCACTGTCGGTAACCGGCAATCCGCATTATAGAGAGGCATTTGAGCCCGGAATCGGCAATATCCGGTTTGCCGATCTCAACGATTTTGACAGCGTGCTGGCATGTGTAAATGACAAGACGTGCGCAATTTTGCTGGAAACCGTGCAGGGTGAAGGCGGAATTTATCCGGTACAGGAGGACTTTCTGAAAAAAGTGCGCGCGCTGTGCGATGAAAAGGATATCCTGCTGATTCTGGATGAAATCCAGTGCGGCATGGGACGAACCGGCTATTGGTATGCGTGGCAGAAATATGGCATAAAGCCGGATATCATGACGACGGCAAAAGCCCTTGGCTGCGGTGTTCCGGTGGGTGCATTTTTAATGACGGAAAAGGTCGGACAGCATTCGCTTACGGCAGGCGACCACGGCACGACCTACGGCGGCAATCCGCTGGCATGTGCAGCTGTGGCAAAGGTGCTGGAGCTGTTTGAAGAAAACAATATTCTGGAGCATGTGCGGGAGGTGTCGGCTTATCTGGAAGAAAAGCTGGACAGCCTGGCAGCAAAATATGATTTTATCACGGACAGAAGAGGCATGGGACTGATGCAGGGACTTGTCTTTGACCGTCCGGTTGCGCCTGTGATCAACGCAGCGCTGGAAAACGGTCTGATTCTGATCAACGCGGGAACCAATATTATCCGCTTCGTTCCGCCTCTTGTCATCACCGACGCAGACGTGGATGAAATGATCGAAATTCTGGATTCGTGCCTGAAAACGTTTCAGGAGCAAAACGCGTAGCTGCCGGGAAACGGCAGCGCGGCAAAAAAGAAAGAAATGGAGAGGAACATGTCTTTTTACCCAAAACTGATCGGGGCGGTCTGCGGTGTTTGTGCTGCGGGGGCTTTGATTTATGCGGGCGCCTCTGCCCTGGATAAGGCAGGCGTTTCTACGGACGGTATTCTGTCGTCCAAACCGACGCTGACGGTGTGGTATACCGAGGAAAAACTGGAGGATTATCTTTCCGCGATGGCGCTTGAATATCAGGATGCGACCGGCGTGCGTGTTGTTCCGGTTTTGAAAAGCGGTCTGGAATATCTCGAGGCAGTAAACGACGCTTCCATCGCAGAGGAATCGATGCCGGATGTTTACCTGATCAGCAATGACGGACTGGAAAAAGCGTACCTTGCCGGGCTGGCGGTAAATGTGAAGGATCAGAATGCTGTCCTGAATACCGAAAATTTCCCGCAGACTGCACTGGACGCTGTGACCTATCAGGGACATGCGGTTGCTTATCCACTGTATTTTGAAACCAGCGCGCTTGTATACAACCAGACGTATCTGGAGCAGGCGGCGGCAGAGCTGGAAACGGACGATATGTCCCTGATTCCGAAAACGATTGATGATATCCGGAATTTTGCGGATGAGTACAATGCGCCGGAAACGGTAGAATCGGTTTTCCGATGGGATGTATCTGATTTTTTCTATAATTATTTCTTTGCAGGAAATTATATCACCGTTGGCGGAAGCTGCGGGGATGATTCGTCCCGGATCAACATCTATAATCAGGATGCGGTTTACGGGCTTGCGGCGTACCAGAAGCTGAGTCAGTTTTTCTCGATCGATGCGGCGACTTCGAGCTACGACCAGGTTGTGCAGGATTTTTTGGATGGAAAGCTGGTTTATACGATCGCGACCACCGATATTCTGGATCGGGTTGTGCAGGCGAAGGCAGACGGAAGCTTTGCGTGGGAATACGGCGTAGCGTCCCTGCCGGATATCAGTGAAACGGTTTGCTCCCGCGGTATTTCCGTGACCGGAAGCATTGTTGTAAACGGCTACGGCAAGCATCAGGACGAGGCGGATAATTTCGCAGCATGGCTTTGCACGGACAGCGCAGATAAGCTGTTTGACCGCAGTACCCTTGTGCCTGCCAAAAAGAGCGCAGCGCAGCAGACGGAGGAGATGGCAGCGTTCTGGCAGGAATACAGCCAGACGGTTCCGGTGCCGAAGCTGATGGCGACTGCGAACTTCTGGGTACAGATGGAGATCGCGGAGACGAAAATCTGGGAGGGAGAAAACGTTTCGGACGTTTTAAAAGACCTGTCGGAAAAAATCATGACACAGGTAACCGGCACGCAGTACGTGGAAGAAGAATATATCGAAGTGCCTACGGAGACTCAAATCGATTACGCCGAGGGCGAAGAAGAATAAGAACGTGTATAAAAATCCAACCATAACGCATACTGTATTTCATACCGGACGCTGTCAGGGCGGACGGAAGAAGGAGGCTTGCAGGATGGTTGGATTTTTGATTGCAGTTTTATCCGGGGTTCTGATGAGCGTGCAGGGCATTTTCAATACACAGGTCACAAAAGCGTCGAGCATCTGGTCTGCGAATGTGTTTGTGCAGGCGACGGCGCTGCTGTCGTGCCTGGCAGTTTGGCTTGCAGCGGACCGGTCGAATCTGTTTGCCGTGTTTAGGAGCGAGCCGAAGTATCTGCTGCTTGGCGGCGTACTCGGCGCCGGGATTACCTGGACAGTGATTAAGGCAATGGCGATGCTTGGACCTGCAAGGGCGGTTCTGTTTATCGTGGTGGCGCAGATCGCGGCGGCGTACCTTGTGGAGCTGTTTGGGCTGTTCGGCGTTGAAAAAGCAGCGTGGGAGTGGAGAAAGGCGATCGGACTTGCTGTAGCGGCTGTCGGAATTGCCGTTTTTCAGTGGAAATAGCGCCCGGAATATGCTATCCTACCAGTAGTGAGAGGTCTGCAGAAGAAGCTGGATTTTGGTATCTGCAGCCATGAAATACAAGAGAGGATGTGTATTTGATTGTCTTATCAGACGTTATTTTTACAGCAGTCTTATCGGGACTGTACGAAACAGTATGAGGAAATTCTGCACAACCCGAACCTGCCGTTGTGGGATTATGTGGTGCTGACGGCTTCGAACGAGGCTCAGGCTCAGGCATATCGTGCGCAGATTTCCTACCGCTTAAAGCATCAGATGCTCCCGGAAAAGACACACTATGCGGTGCTGCCCGATCCGGACGGCAAGCGCGTCGGAAGCGGCGGCGCGACTTTAAATGTACTGCGGTATATCCGGGAGCATGCGGCAGGTAAGCAGAGTCCGGCTGCTGTGCCGCATAGCGCAGTGCAGGGTGACGGCGCAGCAGAGAGCAGGCAGTTCGTGTCTGCGCAGCCCGGCGAAGCAGCTTGCCACGCCTTTGACGGCAAACGTATTCTGGTCATCCATTCCGGCGGGGACAGTAAGCGCGTGCCCCAGTATTCCGCCTGCGGCAAGCTTTTTTCCCCCGTGCCGCGGATTCTTCCAAACGGCCGCAGATCGACGCTGTTCGACGAATTTATGATTGCCATGTGCGGTGTTGCGGCGCGGATGAACGCCGGAATGCTCGTCTGCTCCGGGGATGTGCTGCTGCTGTTTAACCCGCTGCAGATCGATTTTTACGGAAAAGGCGCTGCGGCGCTGTCGATCAAGGAGCCTGCAGAAATCGGCAAAAACCACGGTGTATACAGACGGGACAGGGAAGAAAATGTCGGCGGATTTTTACATAAAAAGACCGTAGAGCAGCTGCACGAAATGGGTGCGGTGGATGAGCACGGGCATGTGGATATCGACACCGGTGCGGTTATGATGAGCGTAGACCTGCTCAATTCCCTTTACAGTCTGATCGACACAGAGGAAAAGTTTGCCGCCTGTGTCAACGAACAGGCGCGGCTTTCGTTTTATGCGGACTTTCTGTATCCACTGGCGTCGGATTCCACCCTGGAGCAGTATTATCAAGAGACGCCCGAGGGTGAGTTTACACCGGAGCTGAGAGCCTGCCGGGAAAAAATCTGGGCGGCGCTGCATCCCTATCAGATGAAGCTGATCCGGATGTCACCGGCGGCATTTATCCATTTTGGGACGACCCGGGAGCTGCTGCATCTGATGACGGAGGGGATGGAGCAATTTACGCATCTGGGCTGGCAGGCGCGGATCAACACCAACAGTCAGGAAAAAAACTATGGGGCTGGAAACAGCTATATCAGTCTGCGTGCAGACGTTGGCGCGGGAAGTTATATCGAGGACAGCTATTTGCATCATGGTACGGTTGTCGGGGAGCGCTGCGTGATCTCCGGCGTGACGCTGGACGGACAGAGCGTTCCGGCGGATACGGTACTGCATGGGCTAAAGCTGCAGGACGGCAGGTTTGTTGTCCGGATGTACGGCGTTTGCGACAATCCGAAGGAAGCGGCATTATTTGGAAAAAAGATCGGCGAACCGTTGTGGACGGCGGCAGTTTATCCGATTCGAAATACGATTCAGGAAGCAGTATCTGCGACACTGCGTGCATATGAAGACGGTTTTCCAACACTGGAAGACGGGATTTCTTTAAAGGACAGCTTCAACCAGGCGGATGTGACGGCGATTCTGCCCTGGCAGGATAAGCTGGAGGATAAGGTAAAAATCGAATCCCTGTTGGAGGCCATCGACAAAAAGGATAATCTCCATGAGGCGGTGAAGGTGTTCAACGGAGAGATCAATGGGCGCGTAATCCGGCAGCTTTGCGGTCTGGCGGAAAAGCTGGACGAACAGGAGCTGTTTGAATTTTCCAGAAAAATCCGGATTTATTATGCGCTATCCTGTCTGACGAAGCAGGATAAGTATCTTGACCTGTGCCTGGATACGATCCGAAACGCGATTCTTGTCGGGGCGGTGGCAGGGCTTTCCTACGATCCGACGGCAAAAATGGAGCAGGAGGAAGTAGTGGTACGCCTGCCCGTGCGCGTCAACTGGGGCGGCGGCTGGAGCGATACGCCTCCATATTGCATGGAGCACGGCGGAACGGTGCTGAATGCGGCGGTGAAGCTGGACGGACAGAATCCTGTCGAGGCAGTTGTGAAAAAGATTCCGGGCAATCAGATCGTGCTGGCCAGCGCGGACAGCGGCGCAGAGCAGGCATTTTCTGAAATCAGTCAGCTGCAGGATTCCAGCAATCCTTACGATCCCTTTGCTCTGCATAAGGCGGCGCTGATCGCCTGCGGCATCATTCCGTACCGGGAGCAGATTTCTGTCGAAGAGGTGACAAAAAATCTCGGCAGCGGGCTCTATTTGTCCACACAGGTGATTCATATCCCGAGAGGCAGCGGCCTCGGTACGTCCTCGATTCTTGCGGGCGCATGTGTCAAGGCGATTTACCGGATGCTCGGAAAGGAGCTGTCCCAGGAGGAGCTGTACAACCGGGTCCTGTGCATGGAGCAGATTATGTCCACGGGCGGTGGCTGGCAGGACCAGGTGGGCGGGCTTGCGCCCGGAATCAAAATGGTGACCAGCGATGCGGCGATTGTACAGGAAATCGGCTGCAGTCCCTGCAGCATCAGCACAGAGACGCTGCAGGAGTTAAACGAGCGATTCTGCCTGATTTATTCCGGACAGCGCAGGCTTGCAAGAAACCTGCTGCGCGATATTGTAAGCCGCTATGTGAGCGGTAACCCGGATACGGTGGAGGTGCTTTATGAGATCCAGCGGATAGCGGTTTTGATGCGCTTTGAGCTGGAAAAGGGAAATGTAGACGGCTTTGCACAGCTCCTGAACCAGCACTGGGAGCTTTCCAGACGGCTGGATGGCGGCTGTACCAATACCTGTATTGATATGATCTTTAGTTCCGTGGAGGATCTGATCGACGGAAAGATGATCTGCGGCGCAGGCGGTGGAGGCTTTTTACAGGTTATCCTGAAAAAAGGCGTGACTGTGGAACAGGTGCAGAAGCGCCTGAGAGAGGTATTCCAGGACAGCGGCGTGGAGGTATGGCGCTGCAGCCTGGTGGGATGACAGCGTGTGCGGCGAAAATACGGCGTGGTAGGCGTGCTGCTGCAGAATAAGTTTAAGGGGATATTCGATATGTTGAAGGGAATTTCACCACTGATTTCACCGGAGCTGTTAAAAGTTCTTGATGAAATGGGACACGGAGACGAGATCGTGCTGGCGGATGCAAACTTTCCGTCCAGCAGCATCGGACAACGGGTGATCCGGGCGGATGGAATCGGTACGGCAGAGCTTTTGGCGGCGATTTTGCCGTTGTTTCCGCTGGATCAGTACGATCCCGAGCATTTCGTCCTGATGGAGGTCGTGCCGGGAGATACGGTTGTACCGGTGATCTGGGAGGCTTATAAGGCGCTCCTGAACTATTATGAGCCGGACACAGAGGTGCATAAGATCGAGCGGTTTGCCTATTACGAGCGCGCCAAAAAGGCGTACTGCGTGGTAGCGACCGGAGAAAAAGCTCAGTATGCCAACATTATTTTGAAAAAGGGTGTTGTGAAGTAAAGAGCTCCTGTTGAAACCATGTCAGGAAAGCTGGAAGATTTTTCTGGAAAAAGAAAAGGGGATTGACGCTGGGCATCAGTCCCCTTTTGAAAGCAATATTGTAATTCTTTTTGTAACAGTTCCGCAGGTCTGCATATTTACTGCTCTGACCTGCGGAACTGTTATTTCTTTGTTCTTTTCAGGTATGCGCTGTAAGCGCGTTAGTTTGCATTTCCATCATCGACAGGACCATTGCCGGCTGCGCTGCCGTCGGAAGACGGTGCAGCTGCGGCAGACTGTGTCTGGACAGAGGTTTGTGCGGCATTTAACTGATTGATCTGTGCGTTGAGGCTGTCGATTCGGTGCTGTGCCTCATCGACAGCGCTCTGTGCAGCCGCTTTTGCATTGTCATCGGCAGCCGCTGCAAGCTCTTGATCTGCAATCGCTTTATCCTCTACTGCGGTCTGGAGCTGCTGCTGCAGGCTTACGAGCAGAGCTTCGTACTGTGCAGAGTTGCTGCGCAGCTGAAGCTCGAGCCGTTCCTGCTCGATGATCTGATCTGCACCGGGGGTTGCCATGAAGACGGAGCTGTGCTCGCAGACCCTCTGGGAATCCTCGGAGGTCACCTGACCGGTCAGGATACGTTCGTTTTCCGGAAGCATTTCCAGTGTACCCTCCGTTGCAAAGGGGCAGGCATCTGCTGCGGGCAGACCGCTGTAGGCACAGACACTACCCTGATAGTGTACGTCACAGGTTTCGGTCGGAACCGTATCTACAGCAAAATATTCTGTCTTTAAGGTTTCACCGCAGAGTGCGGTGGGCAGCTTGCCGGACTTTGCGCAGACAGTCTGTGCGACGATATCGGCAGGCTGAGAGAAGGATTTGTTTTCCAGACCTTCGTGCACCTGGCTCATGACTGCTTTCCAGAGCTTCTTTGCAAGGCTTCGTTCTTCGCCTTTGCGCAGCTTTGTGTTGTTGTCATAACCTGTCCAGGTCGTACAAGTGTAGTACGGTGTGTAGCCGGAGAACCAGATATCGTTATAATCGGACGTCGTACCGGTTTTACCGGCGATGGACATGCCGCCGAAGTTGACAGCAGTACCGGTACCGGAGGTGACAACATCCTGCATTGCGCTCGTTAAGAGGAATGCAGTGGAGGGCTTGATGACCTGCGTACCCTCGGTGCTGGTGTTATCCAAAATAACGTTGCCGTCGTGATCTTTTACAATCGTATACAGCTTGGGTCTGATATACTGCCCGCCGTTTGCGATGGTGGCATAAGAGGCGTTTAATTCGATGTTTTTCACACCGTATGTGATACCGCCAAGGGCGAGGGCCTGCTGGACGTCGGAGAAAATCTTGCCGTTTTTCTCTACGCCGTCTACCAGTGTGGTAAAGCCGAATTTCTGTAAATATTCATAGCCCAGACGGGGGGTGATTTGCGTCAGGACCTTTACTGTAACGATATTTAAGGAGTCCCGGATACCATCCCGCAGGGAACAGATGCCGCGGTAGCCGCTGGAATACCAGTTGGATACCGGTCTGCCATTGTCATAGTTGAAGGGACCGTCGACCTCGACATCCGCGAGAGTCATGCCGGCGCTGTCCAGCGCGGGCGCATAGGTGGAGACGATCTTAAAGGTGGAACCCGGCTGACGAACCGCATCGGTGGAGCGGTTCAGGGTCAGGTTTCCTTCCTTGGTGCCGCGGCCGCCGATCATGGCAACGACATAGCCCGTGGACTGATCCTCGATCGTTAAGGAAATCTGGGGCTGGGGCGTCAGGGTAATGGATTCGCCGATAATTTCCGCACTGTCGGGAATCGTAGCAGCCTTATAGGCCTCGATCGCTTCATTCGCCTCTTCCTGAGAGCTGTACAGGAGGTTGAAGTTTTTGTCGCCGTTTTCCTGATAATAGGATTTGTACTTTTCCGAGCTGATGTTGACGATGCCGCCTTCCTCCTCAGAATCAGGATCGCGGTAGGTCAGCTGGTAGCTTAACAGCCAGCGCGTGCCGTCCGGATAGAGGGATTCGTCAGAAGCAACGGAGTCACAGATCGCCTGAATATCGGGATCCATGGCGGAGAAAATGCTCAGACCGCCGGAATAAACCATGACGTAAGCCTGGGTTTCGGTATAGCCGGCTGCGATCAGGTCTTCGGTTACGGCTTCTTTGACTGCATCCGCATAGTAAGAGTCTACGGAAGAATCTCCGCCGACTTCGAGGTTGGCGGTCTGGATTCTGCGGTATAAGCTGTCAGTATCCGATTCCGCCTCGTCGTACTGCGCCTGTGTGATATAGCCCTGCTCCAGCATGTTGGTCAGCACCTTTTCACGGCGATCCTGGTTTTTGTCAGGATGGGTCAGCGGATTATACTTGGACGGGTTCTGGGTGATTCCGGCGATGGTCGCGCATTCGGAAAGGCTTAACTCCCAGACGTTTTTGTTGAAATAACGCTTGGAGGCAGCCTGTACGCCCAGCGTGTTCTGGCCCAGGTTGATCGTGTTCATGTATTGTTCCAGAATCTTGGATTTGTCGTTGGTATCTTTTTCCAGCTGAATCGCAAGATACTGCTCCTGGACTTTTCGCTTGATTCGTTCGCCCAGCGTCTTTTCCTGAGTCCAGGTCGTCAGGACGGTATTTTTGATCAGCTGCTGGGTGATGGTGCTGGCACCCTCCTGCCGTTTGAAGCCGGTCTTTACGGCGGTTACGCCGGCACGGAGAATCCCCATGATGTCGATACCGTTGTGCTGGTAAAAACGCTCATCCTCGATGGCGACAAAGGCGTTTGCCAGATCGGTGGGAATCTGATCCATCGTAACGGGGACACGGTTGGAGTCCTCGGCGATCAGCTTCGCCATCTGGTTTCCTTTGCTGTCATAAATAAAGGAAGAGTATCGGGTGGGAGTTGCATCCTCCAGTGTGATGGTAGGTGCAGAATCTATAATCCCCTTGAAAACCCCCAGTCCGGCGCAGATGCCGATAATCCCGATTGCAATGACGCATAAAAGCAGCACCTTGGAAAAGGTGAGCAGGCATTTGCGTCCGAGCTTCGAAGATGTGGACTGGAGTGCTTTCTTTTTCTGTTTTACACTCTTTTTGCCATAATTCATGCAATGAAACCTCCTTGGTTTTGGACATTACCTCCCCTGATTATAGCAAAAGCGGGCAGGTAAATAAAGGTTTTTCTGCCATATTAAGATATTGTTCACAAAAAGAAATGCTGTTATACTGGTTGGGAAGCGGGAAACGCCTGTCAGCGGACAGATGAGAAAACGCAGGGCAGCTGTAGAATGGAGAATTTTTATGGAAGAAAAAGAAACGGTCAGGGAGCCTTACCGGATGGTGCTGGAGGGCGGTCAGGCAGAGCTGGTGGAAAAAAAATCGCGCTTTATCGCAAACGTCCGTCCGGTCGAATCCGAAGCAGAGGCGGTTGCGTTTATTGATGAGATGAAGAAAAAATACTGGGACGCCCGGCATAATTGCTCGGCGTTTGTCATTGGCACGAAAGCGGAGCTGACGCGCTGCAGCGACGATGGTGAGCCCTCCGGGACGGCGGGACGTCCGATGCTGGAGGTGCTTTTAGGCGAGGGCGTAAGAAACGTCGCAGTCGTTGTGACACGGTATTTCGGGGGCGTGCTGCTGGGCACCGGCGGACTGGTGCGCGCCTATTCCAGCGCAGTAAAAGAAGGGATTGCCGCGTCCAAAATCGGGACGATGCGTTATGGCGTCCGTTTAAAAATCTGCACAGACTATAATGGAATCGGAAAGATTCAATACATCCTGCGCCAGAACGGTCTGGAAGCGGAGGACACGGTTTATACGGATCAGGTGGAGCTGACGGTGCTGCTTGCGGCAGAGTGTGTGCCCGGATTGAAAAAAGAAATTACAGAGGCGACCGCAGCGAAGGCTGGCATCGAAGAGGTGGAGAAGCTGTATTTCGTGGCGGCGGATGCCTAAGCAGTCGGGCAATTTTGAGAAACGGAGAAAAGGTATGAAACTGATTTCATGGAATGTGAACGGGCTTCGCGCCTGTATGACAAAGGGCTTTATGGATTTTTTCAACGAGGCGGATGCGGATATCTTCTGCCTGCAGGAGACGAAGATGCAGGAGGGCCAGCTCGACCTGGCCTTCCCCGGCTATCACTCCTACTGGAACTCGGCGGAGAAGAAGGGATATAGCGGCACGGCCGTCTTCACGCGCCACGAGCCGCTGAGCGTCAGCAAGGGCATAGGCATCGAGGAGCACGACCACGAGGGGCGCGTCCTCACGCTGGAGATGGCCGACTTTTTCCTGGTCTGCGTCTATACGCCCAACTCCCAGGACCAGCTGCGCCGCCTCTCCTACCGCATGCAGTGGGAGGAGGACTTTCAGGCCTATCTCCACCGGCTGGACAGCCAGAAGCCCGTCATCGTCTGTGGCGACCTCAATGTGGCCCACGAGGAGATCGATATCAAGAATCCGAAGACCAACCGCCGCAACGCGGGCTTCACCGACGAGGAGCGCGAAAAGATGACGACGCTGCTCAAAAGTGGCTTCACCGACTCCTTCCGCAGCCTCTACCCCACGCAGGTGACCTACTCCTGGTGGTCGTACCGCTTTCATGCGCGCGAGAAGAACGCCGGGTGGCGCATCGACTACTTCCTCCTCTCCGACCGACTGGCGGAGCGGATGGTGGACGCGAAGATCCACACCGAGATCTTCGGTTCGGACCACTGCCCCATCGAGCTTGACATCAGCCTATGAGGGGTCAAATCAAGACACTTATCATCTTTGCAATCGTCCTGGCGGCACTCGGCTTCTACGCCGTAGTGCCGCTCAGACTTACCTATGCAGACGTCGGCCTGCGCAAGATCTCCTTGCTGGCCGACGATTCGCCGTCTGCCCCCTCCGCTACAGATCCGTCGTCCCCTGCGGGCGGTCCGTCGGCTTCTTCAGATGGCCAAAGGCTCAACAATCCGTCGGCGGGGAAGTCCCGGGCGAAGAAGCCCCTTGCTGGTCCGGTCCGCATCCTCTTCGTCGGCGACTCAATGCTCGAAGAGCTCTCCCACCGTCTCGACGACTATGCCGTGGCCAATGGCCACACGCTGCAGACCGTCGTCTGGTATGGTTCGACGACGGAAAAATGGGGCATGACGCAGACGCTCCGCCACCTGATAGCGGAGTATAAGCCCACCTACCTGTGGGTGTGCTTGGGCGGTAACGAACTCTTCGTGCGCGACCTGGAGGAGCGCGACGCCTATATCAAACTGCTGCTGGCGCAGGCGGGCGACCTGCCGTTGGTGTGGATCGGACCGCCCTGCTGGAAGTCAGACACCGGCATCAACGACCTCATACGCCGCAACGTGGGCGATGGCAGTTTCTTTGACAGTAGCCAGCTGACCTTGAAGCGCAAGAAGGACGGACGCCACCCCACCCACCAAGCTGCCGCCGACTGGGGCGACCAGGTGGCAGCATGGATGCAAAGCGAGACCTGCGACCAGCCCCTCGCCATGCGTAGGCCCGACAAGGCGGCCCGCTGCCCCATGCGCCTGCTGCAGCCCTCCTTTTCGGGGTTCAACAAATAGTCCTGTACGGGTTTCGACAAGTAATCCTGCCCGCCCCTCCCCCACTCTCACCAAGAAGTCTATCATGTCATCATCCACGATTCTTCCCTCGATCTTCCACTTCCTCACATCCTCCGATGCGACGTGGTCCTTCGCGTCCATAGCGTTCATGGCGACCTTCCTGGTGTTCTTCCTCGGCTACCTGCTGCTCGAGCCCTCTCGCCGACGCCGGCGTCTGCTGGCCTACACGACGGCTTTCAGCCTCTTCTTCGCCTTCAAGGCCAACGGCCTGCTGATGCTCCTCCTCCCCACGACGACGCTGCTCTCGTGGTGGATCACGCGCCGCATGGCAGCCGAGACGACGACGCAGCGCCGCCGTGGCCTGCTCGTCACCAACATCCTCATCACGCTCCTGCCACTCCTCTACTTCAAGTACTCGGGCTCCTTCGTCAGTTCCATCAGCGCCATGATGGGAGAGAACCTGCCCGTGGGCAAACTCTTCATGCCACTGGGCATTTCCTTCTACACCTTCCAGGCCATCAGCTACGCGGTCGATGTCTATCGCCGACGCTTTCCCGCCACCACGCCGCTGCTGGAATACACATTCTACCTCACCTTCTTCCCCCTCCTCATGGCGGGACCCATCACGCGCGCCGAAGTACTCATCCAGCAGGAGCACGCCGACCCGCTGCCTCCACGCGGTCCGCTGGCCTACCAGGGGTTGTGGCTGATTCTCCTGGGCATCGTCAAGAAGGTGATCATCGCCGACTACATCGCCCAGTACAACAACTGGATCTTCGACACGCCCACCGACTACACGGGCTTCGAGTGCCTCATGGGCGTGATAGGATTCTCCGTGCAGATCTTCTGCGACTTCTCGGGCTATAGCGACCTGGCGATCGGACTGGCCGCCCTGATGGGTTTCCGCCTGCAGGACAACTTCCGCTTCCCCTACCAGGCCACGAGCCTCACGGAGTTTTGGCACCGCTGGCACATCTCCCTCTCCACCTGGTTTCGCGACTACGTCTATATCCCGCTGGGGGGCAACCGCCGTGGAGAGCTGCGCACCTACCTCAACCACCTTGCC
>OMDO01001043.1_pt1 | contig 14409 bp, 15 predicted proteins | sample 1674051 | NCBI WGS metagenome assembly OMDO01 (sample SAMEA103958138, study PRJEB25191) | human gut metagenome | biome: human-associated habitat [ENVO:00009003]; feature: intestine environment [ENVO:2100002]; material: feces | place: Germany | collected 2013/2015 | reverse complement strand
CTTGTAGAGCGGGCTCACCGAGAATGAAGGAATATCCTGCCCTGCGGAAGTGACCTTCACCTTCTCTGAATATTCCCGCAGAGCCGTTGATCCTGAGATCATTGACACCATATAGGACGAACCGAGCGTGCCTTTGGTGCCGTTCACGGAGTTCGCGGCGATCTGGACCTGCGTGCCTTGGCCGTTCACAAGATCCTTCTCGAAGTTCTGAGGAACCACGAATATCATGTCCGCCTCGTCGGAATCGACCTTGCGCAACGCGTCAGGGTAGGAGTCCGATGTGCCGGAGATGTTGAAATAGGCCGATCCTCCGATCTCTGCCACAAGCCTTTGCGACAGCGGACTATGGTCGTTGTCAACCACATCCACACGAACGTTCTTGATCTCCAGGTTCGCCGCCCAAGGGAAGACCAGCATCGCCATCAGCGGCAGCGCCATCTCCGCCAAGGCGAGGCCGTGGAACCGGAATCTGCTGGACAACTGGTATTTCGGTGCGCCGGTGAATCAGCGGGGCAAGACGGTGTACAGCGGTACAGGACTCACCGTGGACCGGTGGCAGGCGCGGTCAGCACAGTGCTACGCCACAGTGGGAAACGGAGTGCTGAAGCTGGAGGAGTCCGGCACCGGCACCCGCGTGTACTACCAGCAGAAGCTGGAGTGGCCGGTGACGGAGGTGGCAACGCTGTCTGTGCTGACGGGGCCGGTGATGGGCGCGTGCAGCGCCTACGTCATGACGGCGGCGGGGACAGACCCTGGCATCGGCATGACGCTGAAGGCCAATACGCTGAACGTACTGACGGTGAGCAGCAAGGACATCGGCGCGGTGGGCTTCGGTGTGCCGGACGACGGACGTATCGACCTGAGAGCAGTGAAGCTGGAGCTGGGCGGCGTATCCACGCTGGCCCATCAGGAGCCGGACGGCAGCTGGGCGGTGAACGAGATACCGGACTGGGCGGAGATGCTGTGGAAGTGCCAGCGGTACTTGCAGCTGTACACCACGGCGGCGGCGCGGCCCGGCAAGGCGGCGGACTGCCGCCCCGTCATGAGCGGGGAGCCGGTGCAGAGCACGCTGAGCATCGATGGCGTGATGTACTATGCCAACAGCATGGGCATGTGAAGGGGTGAGGTGAAGTGGAACCATGGATGCAGCTGACGGCGGCGGTGCTGGGCTCGGCACTGGCGTCCTCCGGCCTGTGGGCACTGGTAGGCAGGCGGGCAGACAAGGACGATGCGGAGCGGAAGATGCTGGTGGGTCTGGCCCACGACCGTATCGTCCATCTGGGCATGGCCTACGTGGAGCGGGGGTACATCACCCAGGACGAATATGAGAACCTGCGGGTATACCTGTACGAGCCCTACGAAAAAATGGGGGGAAACGGCAGCGCCAGACGGGTAATGCTGGAAGTTGACAAGCTGCCGGTACATAAGATGTAACAGGCCGGAGGGCCGGAAAGGAAAGAAATATGAAACTGAGCGACAAGGTATATGATACCCTGAAATGGATCGTGACCATTGTGCTGCCGGCGCTGAGCGCCCTGTACTGGGGACTCAGCGGCATCTGGGGCTGGCTGTACGCCGAGCAGGTGGTGGGCACCGTGGCCGTGGTCACTACGTTTCTGGGCGCTCTGCTGGGCATCAGCACGGCACAGTATAAGCGGGACTGTCAGAGCTGCGAGGACGAGAGCGTATGAAGATCATCGAAAAGACCTACCGCTGGAGCGGAACGCTGGCCAGGCGCGGCGTCACCAGGCGTATCATCCTGCACCATGCAGCGGCGGTGACGTGCAGTGCCGACCAGATCCACGCATGGCATCTGGCCAACGGTTGGTCCGGCATCGGCTACCATTTCTTCGTGCGGAAGGACGGCACGGTGTACCGCGGCAGACCGGAGGACACCGTGGGCGCTCACGCCGGAGGCAGCAATTCCGACAGCATCGGCGTGTGCTTCGAGGGCAGCTTCGACAAGGAGGAGATGCCGGCGGTGCAGCGCAGGGCCGGTACGGATCTGGTGGCGTATCTCAAGAGGAAGTACGGCGTCACCACGGTGCAGCGGCACAGCGATGTCAACGCCACGGGGTGTCCGGGGACCCATTTCCCGTTTGACGCTATCGCCTACGGCAGGGAGGCGGAACCATCGCCTCCGTCAGTTCCGGCGGCAGCGGCGTCGGACAGGAAGAGTGGTGCGGCGTCTTTGCTGCCGGTGCTGCGCAGAGGCAGCGCCGGCGGCCACGTCAGGGCCGTACAGGCCCTGCTCAACGGCTACGGCTGTGACAGCGGCGCGGTGGACGGTATCTTTGGCGGCGGTACCGCCGGGGCGGTGAAACGGTTCCAGCGGGCTGCCGGTCTGGCGGCGGACGGCGTCGTAGGCCGCGATACCTGGGGCAAGCTGCTGGGTGAGTAGCAAAAAAAGAGGTCCCGCGTCCGTAGACGCGGGACCTCTTTTTTGTCAGCGGTTCTTTTCGTACAGCACGGCAAGGCCGTAGAGCAGAAGATCCTCGTTGAGCAGGATCTCGTGGGTGCAGATGGGAACAATGCAGTGGGCCAGACCGCCGGTGGCCACCACCGTGGTCTTTTGGCCCAGCTCGGCCTCCATGCGGTCGATCATGCCGTCCAGCAGCAGGGCGGCGCCCAGAATGCTGCCGCTTTTCATGCAGTCCACGGTGTTGGTGCCGATGGCGTGGGGCGGGGCATCCAGCGAGATGGCGGGCAGCAGCGACGTGTGGGACGCCAGCGCCGACAGGGACAGCTGCACGCCGGGGATGATGGCCCCGCCGCGGAACGCACCCTCGCCATCCAGTACGGTGACGGTGGTGGCGGTGCCCATGTCGATGAGGATCAGGGGCGGCTCATACACGTCCAGCGCGCCCACGGCGGCCACCAGCAGGTCGCTGGCCAGCGTGGCGGGGTCGTCCAGACGGACCGTCAGGTCGGAGCGGATGCCGGGACCTACCACCATGGGCTCCACACCGGTCAGCATTTTCACGGCTTCCGACAGGGAGCGGGTGACCTGGGGGACCACAGAGGAGATAATGGCGCCGTCAAAGGCGTCAGGCGCGATATGGCCGAACTCCAGCAGGCGGCTGATGGTGACGGCGTATTCCGCGCCGGTGGTGAGCCGGTTGGTGGCCATGCGGCACAGATAGCGGATGCGCCGGCCCTCCATGCAGCCCAGGACGATATGGGTGTTGCCAATATCCAGCGCGAGGATCATAGTGCTCTACCTCACTTTCCGTTCTGTACAGCGGTGCGGCGGGCAGCCAGCTTGCCGCTGCTGAACACCACAGCCTTGGCGATGACGGCGCCGGTAAAGAAGCACACGATGGCCTCCACCAGACCGTTGACACCCACAAAGGCGATGACGAACAGGAAGGCGTTGGCGCTGCCCATGGCCTGCACAAAGCCCTGAATGAAGTCGGTGTTGTAGAAGCACAGGCACAGGGTGGTCATGAAGAACGCCGTGTTGCACAGCGCGCCGGACAGGCCGGCGGCGCCGAAGGACAACAGGCGGGTCTTATCCACCTTGCGCAGCGCCTGAAACACCAGGCCGCAGATCCAGCCCGCCAGGATGCGGGTGGGTACGCAGACAAGGAAGGTGAGGAAAGGGTTGATGCCCATCAGCACCACGCCAAAGGCGCTCTTGCCAAAGCATTCCCAGAAGCTGATGAGGCCGAATACACCGCCCAGCAGGGCGCCGGCGGCGGGGCCCATGACGATGGCTCCCACAATGACCGGTACCAGCATGATGGTGATCTCCAGGCCCGCGGTCTTGATCATACCCAGGCCCGTCAGCTCCAACAGCAGCATGATGGCGATCAGTACAGACAGCTGTACCAGATCGTGCACGGAAAGTTTCGTGCGCTTCGTTTCTTGATTCATTATGTTACCTCCTGCTGCCGCCTCCGTCCAGCAGAGTGCGGCGCGTGTCATAATGATACTATAATTTTTCACTTTTGCAAGTGAAAAAAAGTAACAATTTACCGTTTGCGCCCAAAGGCATTTCTTGACAGGGGACATGGACCACGGTATCATGGGAATATCGAAGAAAGGGGGATGTATGCGATGGCGATACTGCTGACCGGCGGGGCCGGTTACATCGGGTCGCACACGGCGGCGGCCTGCGCCGCTGCGGGGTACGACGTGGTGATCGCGGATGATTTCTCCAACAGCAGTCCGGACGTGCCGCGGCGGCTGGAGGAGATCACGGGACGGAAAATGGCGGTGTGCCGCGTGGACGCGGCGGATCGGGAGGCCATGCGGGCCGTGTTCGCGGCCCACAGTATTGACGCGGTCATCCATTTCGCGGGCTTCAAGGCGGTGGGGGAATCGGTGCGCAAGCCGGTGAAGTACTACCGCAACAATCTGGACACCACGCTGACACTGCTGGAGGTCATGGCGGAGTTCGGGTGCAGGAGGCTGGTGTTCAGCTCCTCCGCCACGGTGTACGGCGGGGAGAGCCCCTCACCGCTGACGGAGGACATGCCGGTGGGGCAGTGTACCAATCCCTACGGAAGGACGAAGTATTTTATTGAGGAGATCCTGCGGGACGCGGCTGCGGCGGAGCCGGAGCTGTCGGTGGTGCTGCTGCGGTACTTCAACCCCATCGGCGCTCATGAGAGCGGGCGCATCGGGGAGCGGCCCAACGGCGTGCCCAACAACCTGATGCCCTATGTCACCCAGGTGGCGGCGGGGATACGGGAAAAGCTCAGCGTGTTCGGCAGCGACTATCCCACGCCGGACGGTACCTGCATCCGGGACTATGTCCACGTGATGGATCTGGCGGAAGGGCACGCGGCGGCGCTGGCCTACGCGCAGGAGCACACCGGTGCGGAGGTGTTCAATCTGGGCACCGGCCGCGGCACCAGCGTGCTGGAGCTCATCGACGCCTTCCAACAGGCCACCGGCGTGACGGTGCCTTACGTGATGGCGGGGCGGCGGGCCGGCGATGCGGCGGTGTGCTACGCCGGGACGGAGAAGGCGGCGCAGGTGCTGCACTGGCGGGCGCGGCGGTCGCTGGAGGATATGTGCCGCGACGCCTGGCGCTGGCAGCAGTGCGGGGGAGAATGAATACCAACCAGAAAATACGGGATACGCAGGGCGTGTCCCGTATTTTCTGGCTGTTTTACCGCTGGGCGAGGAGGTCCGGAGCGGAGGAGGCCATCGAGGCGGTCACGGCCTATCGGGGCGAAGGTGAGGCAAACATGGACGAAAGGCATTAAAAAAGACCGCCAATACCGGTTGGCCGTAAAACAGTAAAATCAAACTCGGCCAGTTCGAGAAGCTCCGGAGTTCTCTGGAGCCTTATTTCTTCCGGATGTCTGACGAGAACGTCGTCGGCCGTGACGAGTTCCAGCGGATGCTGCGAGACGCGGAGGATGGGCGCTTCGACTGCCTCCTGGTGTGGGAAATCGACCGCTTCGGTCGGGAACGCCAGGACATTCCTACGGGAAAAATGACCTTGAAGCGGGCGGGTGTCAAGCCCCACATCGATCTTCTGCAATATCAGAGAAAAAGGACCGCACTCGCGTGTTCGAGTGCGGTCCAAATGGTGGAGCTGAGGGGAGTCGAACCCCTGTCCGAAAGCACTTTGACAGGACTTTCTCCGGGCGCAGTCAGGTTTCAGCATTCCCTCCCTGCAAAGACACCGGACAGACTTTGCAGTTCAGTAGAGTCATGATGCATGGGCGGGGCAACTCTTACCCGCCTCACGGACGCCACCTTAACGACGCCTTCCCCAGCCGGTGGCCTCTCTGGTTCAGACGGTCACTGCTTAAGCAGCGACGGCAACAGTGTTAGTGTTGTCAGTTAATTTTAAATTGCCCGTTTTATGGCGGTCAGGCGCCGCCGCCCGCTTATCCAGCCTCCACACCCCCGTCGAAACCGGTACAGCCCCGTATGGGACGGCGGGGAGGGGATGCTCCCCGCCGGTGCAAACGCTGTGAAAAAATTGATAAATGCTGTGAAATGCGAAAATTATCTGCGGAAGGGGTCCGCCAGCTTCTCCGGCTCCGGATACGTCTCGCCGTGGGTGTCCACGGTGACTTTGGCGATGATCTGGTCCTTTTTGGGCTTGTTGGTCATCATGTTGCGGGGCTGATTGGCGATGCGGTCCACCACGTCCATGCCGTCCATGACGCAGCCGAAGGCGGCGTACTGCCCATCCAGATGGGGGGCGTCCTTGTGCATGATGAAGAACTGGCTGCCGGCAGAGTCCATGGCCTGTGCGCGGGCCATGCTGAGGACGCCGCGGGTGTGGCGAAGGTCGTTGCTGACGCCGTTGGCGGCGAACTCACCCTTGATGCAGTAGCCGGGGCCGCCGCAGCCGGTTCCTTCCGGATCACCGCCCTGAATCATGAAGTTCTGGATAACGCGGTGGAAAATAACGCCGTCATAGAAATGTTTCTTGATCAGGCTGATGAAGTTGTTGACGGATTCAGGAGCAATATCAGGATAAAGCTCCGCTTTCATGATGCTGCCGTCTTCCATGGTGATAGTTACGATAGGATTTTTCTGTGCCATCATAAATACCCGCAGCCCGGTAATTCGGGCTGTTGTTTCCTTTCTGTTTATGCTGGTATCTATTGTAATGGAAAAGTTTTGGGAAGTAAAGAGATGATCAGAAAATGGACCGATCGGGATGCCGTCGTCTGGCTGTCAGATGAAAAAAAAGAGATCGAGCGCCTGAAAGCTGCCGGGCAGTGCTGTGTGTATGTGATAACAGAGCAGAACCGGGATAAAGCTTCGCCGAAGACGCGGTGGTGCCTGGAGCTGGATAGTGGGCAGGACGACCTGGATGCACAGTGGCTCTACCGCGTGTGGCAGAGGCACGAGGGACTTCCGTGGGAAATTGCGAGGACGAAACGTCTGATACTGCGGGAAATGACGGAGGCAGATCTGGACGCATTATATGAAATACAGTCGGGAGAAGACGATTCGCCGTTTCTGGAACCGCTGTTTGAGGACCGGGACAGGCAGCTTGCGCAGATTCGGGATGAAATTCGGTACCAGTACGGATTTTATGAATTTGGTATCTGGATAGTCGAGCTGGCAGAAAGCCATACCGTAATCGGCCGCGCCGGACTGCAGCTTAGAGACGGTTATGGAGAGCCGGAGCTTGGTTTCGTAATTGCGCCTGCGTACCGCGGACATGGTTATGCGCGGGAAGCGTGTGAAGCCGTGCTGCAGGTTGCCAGGGAAGAGCTGTTTTTTGAGACAATCCGGGCAGTTGTGCACCGGGACAATGAAAAATCCCTCAGGTTGTGCAAAAAGCTTGGTTTTATAGTGGATAACAAGGCGGAAAAAGATGAGAACCCGTGGATATTTTTGAGAAAAAGTTTAAAATAGAGACAATCTGTAGCGAACGGGCGATGCAGAGGATCAGACGGCGGATGGCAGTCCAAAGGAAAGAGGAACATCATGATACAGAAAGAGAAGCTGGTGCAGTTTTACTTCTCCCAGTATAGAGACAGCGCGATGGCGCTGAAAAAGAAAAACAATGACGGAAAAAAGACGTATGAGCAGCGGATCGGGCGTCTGATTACAGAAATGCAGCGCACGAAAACCGGAAAGCTGACGCAGCCGCATCTGGAGGAATATCACAGACAGATCCGGAATATGGCGTATTATGCGTTAAAACAGAAAAATCAGTATGCAATCATGCAGATCAGAGATATTCTAATGCCGGAGCTGGTGCGGCTGGATATCGGTACGCTGCGGGAAGAAGAGCAGGAGCTGGTGACGAGCCGGCTGCTGGAATATTTAAGAACCGAGCGTCCGGGCGAAATCTGCCAGCATCCGATGCGCAGCATTCTGAAAAATTTTGCGGAAAACGGAATCCGTTCCCAGATCATTGATATGGTTCCGACGCGGCCGGAAATGGAATTCCCGCGTGCACTGGAAATGAAGCGGCATTTCATTTTGCATGTAGGACCGACAAATTGCGGTAAAACCTATCAGGCGCTGCAGCGTCTGCGCACGGCGTACAAGGGCATTTATTTGGGTCCGCTGCGTCTGCTGGCGCTGGAGGTTTACGAAAAGATGCGGGAATCTGGTGTCCCCTGTACGATGCTGACGGGTGAAGAGCGGATTTATGAGGAAAACAGCAGAGTGATTTCCTCGACGGTGGAAATGCTCGATATTGATCAGGTTTATGATGTGGCAGTCATCGATGAGGCGCAGATGATTGCAGATTCCGACCGCGGACATTCCTGGACACGTGGGATTCTCGGCATTCAGTGCCCGGAAATCCATATCTGCATGAGCCCCGCGGCACAGAAGGTGGTGACACATCTCATTGAGCTGTGCGGTGATACCTTTGAAATCCGCAGTTATGAGCGGAAAACCGCGCTGGTCTGCGAAGAAGAGCCGTTTGATTTTCCGGATGATGTAAGAGCAGGAGACGCACTGATCGTCTTTACCAAGCGGGCAGTACTGGATATTGCCGGAAGACTGGAACGACAGGGGATTCGGACGAGTGTGATCTACGGCAGTCTGCCGCCGGAAATCCGCAGACGCCAGATCCGGATGTTTTCAGCCGGGGAGACACGAGTGGTCGTTTCCACAGATGCGATCGGAATGGGACTCAATTTACCTGTGCGGCGGATCGTTTTTGTGCAAACAGAGAAGTTTGACGGAAAAGAAACAAGACCGCTGAAAACAGAGGAAATCCGGCAGATCGCCGGGCGCGCGGGACGGTTCGGGCTTTATGATACGGGCTATATCAATGCGGTCGGCAAGGAAGCGCTTTCCTATATCCGGGAACACGCGGCGATGCAGGAGGACGAAGTAGAGCATGTGACGCTCGGCTTTCCTCAAGTGCTTCTGGATATGGCGGAGCCTCTGGATACCGTGCTGAAAATCTGGAAATCGGTGGAGACACCTGCTCCCTTTGAAAAGATCAGTATCGAGGAAATGCTTTTTCTGTACGAAAAAGCATATAAAGAACGCAAGGAGATCGACGGCTTCGAGGACAAGCATCTGCTGTACCGTATGCTGACCTGTTCGATCGATATTAAAAATCGAGATATCGTTGCATTGTGGTTGTATTACTGTAAAACCTACACTGCGGATGTGGCGCTGCACTTCCCGGCGCTGATGATGTGCACGGATGCGGGGCTGGTGCGCTATGAGACATTTTATAAGATGCTGGATCTGTATTATCAGTTTTCAACGAGACTGGGGAAAAATATCGACGCCGACCGGCTGGTGCGGGAGCGGGAAAAGACCGAAGAGACGATAATGCGTTATCTGGCGAAGAATAAAAAGGATTATATCGGAAAATGTCGCTACTGCGGCGCGCCGCTGCCGGTTGGAAGCACATTTATGGTGTGTGACAGATGCTACCGGGAGACGAGGCGCCGCCGGGGATAGTACAGCGTGGGGCAGACTTGCCTGAGAATTCACTGATTTTTCACAATTTTCTACTTGCCATATATGCAATGGGTGTTATAATGCATTTGTAACAAAGAAGTGGATACTTAACCAGACCCGCATAGATGACCAGGTTCGCTAAGCATTCAGATTTTGGAGGAAAAGATAAATGACTACTTTAAAAGCTGAAACAAGAGACAAGAACGTAAAAGCAAAGAGACTCAGAAGAGAAGGTTATGTAACTGGTAACGTATTTGGCAGAGAAATTACAGGTTCCATTCCGGTTAAGATCGGACAGAGAGAAGTGGAGCGCCTGTTAAAAACCAGCAATAAAGGCAGCCAGCTGATGCTGGAAGTAGATGGCAAGACCTACGACGTGCTGATCAAGGAAATTGATTATGATGCCATGAAGAATCAGGTAACGGAGATTGATTTTCAGGCACTGGTAAGCAACGAAAAGGTACATTCCGTAGCAGAAGTAGTTTTGCTGAATCATGAGAAAGTGCTGGATGGAATCCTGCAGCAGAAGCTGGAAGAGATTTCCTACAAGGCATTGCCTGCAGCACTGGTAGACAGAGTAGAGATCGACGTAGAGTCGATGAAGATTGGTGATGCAGTTCTGGTAAAGGATCTTGCGATCGCATCCAATCCGGATATTGACCTGATGACAGATCCGGAAGCAGTTGTTGTCACGGTTACAAGAGCCCACAATGCTCCTGAAGAAGAAACAGAGGAAACAGATGCAGATGCGGCAGCAGATACCAAAAAGGATGCTGCAAAGAAAGAAGAAAAGTAATACAGATAAGCTGTAAAAAAGGGGCTGTCGCACTAACGTGCGGCAGCTCATTTTTTATATCCAACATAAAACGCCGAGCTTCGAAAAGCCCGGCGTTCGTGGTATAATCAGTTTATGCGACTAAACAAAATAATACAGAAGGATTATACCTCATTTTCGCTGTATTATCAAATCAAACTTCCGCTGGATTTAGAGATTTCTATTCCATCTGATGATCCGGTTCGTCTGGTAAGTGCCTTTGTGGAGGAAATGGACCTTTCTGAACTATATAAAACTTATGGCAGGATCAGAAAAAATCAGGCAATCTGTGGGATGCTTATGCGGTACTGGAGTCCATCAGACGATGCAAAGAGCGGAAAAACAGAAGACAGCAAGAATTCTGGAGCCGTACCGGGATCGACAAAAAGCGATTCTACAATAATCTGAACTATGAAGCCGGCAGACGCTACTATTCCCAACCGGATGTCATAGATTACGATGTGATTGACTATACGGATTTGCAGGAGCACGAAGAAAACGGCAGGTTGTGCGTGAGAGTGGAGCTGCAGGTCAGACTGGTGTACCTGCGAAATGGGAAAATCAGATCCGAATATCAAAAGGATACCTTGACGCTTTGCCGAAATGACAGAGTTATGAAACTGGATTCAGGAATCCAGGTAATAAAATGCCCTCAATGCAATGCAAATATAGATGTAACAAAGGGAGAATGTGAATATTGCGGGACAAAAATCGACAGTGTGCAGGAATGGGAGGCTCTGAAAACTGAAGGTATCGAGAATAGAAAATGAGGTGAAATCATGGCATATAATGAGCTGATCAAAAATTTTAATAAGGTTCGGGATTATATGCGGGATTTTTATATCTATGGGTTCAAGAGCCGGGAGGCTTATACGAGAAAAAGTACCAGGTCTTATGATGATGAGAAACGTCGGATAGAGAGCTGGCTTGGGGAGTATATGAAGTTTCGCCAGGATGCGGATGGTAAGAAAGTATTTTTGTCAATTGACAGCAGAGTAACCAGACACAATCCGCTTTATAAGGCATGGAAGACGAAGAGCTTTACAGACGGAGATATTACCCTTCATTTTATCCTTATGGATATTCTTTCTGACGGACAAGAACGATCTCTTATGGATATTGCGTCTTTGGTGGACGGATATCTGACAGCTTTTGAGCAGGCAAGAGTATTCGATGCCGCTACCATCAGGAATAAACTCAACGAATATGTAAAAGAAGGATTGTTGATAAGCAGGAAAAAAGGTAAAACGATCTTATATCGTCGTGCAGAAGAATTTGAACTGCCGGATACGGATGTTTTGGATTTCTTTTCAGAAATTGCACCCTGCGGTGTGATCGGATCATTTCTGAGGGATAAAACAAAGGACAGAGCGGACCATTTTGCATTCAAACATCATTACATAACAGGGGCAATGGACAGTGAGGTTTTGTGTACGATTCTGGAAGCGATTCATGAAAAAAGAACCATAACGGTTGAAATGATCCATCGTAAGAAAGATCATATTACGGAAACAAAGGTTGTTCCGCTTCGGGTGATGCTCAGTGTACAGAGCGGAAGACAATATATCATGGTCTATGTCCCGCATTTTAAACGGATCACAGCGTATCGTCTTGATAGTATTGTTACGGTGAAAAAGGGTGAGCCTGCAGATCGATTTGATGAACTGAGAGATAAACTGCTTGGAATGCAGCAACACATGTGGGGAGTCGCTACAGACAGTCGTGCGTCAAATCGCATGGAGCATATTGAATTTACCGTTCAGTATGCGGATGGAGAACAGCATATCCCAAGACGGTTGGAACGGGAAAAACGAATCGGGCAGGTGGAATACCTGGGGGAACATGCCTGTCGATTTTCGGCTGATGTTTATGATGCAAGCGAATTGATACCATGGATACGCACCTTTATCTGTCGGATCACAGATATTTCCATTTCGAATAAGAGCTTGGAAACACAGTTTAAAGAGGATTTGCAGGCGATGTATGAAATGTATGGACTGGAAGGGGAGAAATGATCATGCTGTTTCATGAAATTTACAGTACATATTTTCAGACCGTAGCGAAGATATTGACAGAAGCAGTAGATCATCCGCTTACGAGTGGAGAAATCGATTCTATCGTCCGGGAGTATGCATTTGACGAAAGCACATTAAATATACCAGAGTCTTTGGGAATAGCACATTGGAAATTATTGAAAGAGGATGGTACAACCATTCTCAAAAAAAAGCCGACGATGCCCCTTACGATTCTGCAGAAGCGCTGGATCAATGCAGTTGCATTAGATCCAAGGATCCGTCTGTTTACGGATCATCCGGTCACATTTCCAGATGTCGAGCCGTTATTTCTTCCGGAAGATATATCTGTCTTTGATCAGTATTTGGATGGTGATCCGTATGAGGATGCAGGATACATCCAAAACTTCCGTTTGATACTGGATGGGATCAGGCATCAGTATCCGATTCAGATCACCGTTACGAATCGTCATGGGAAACGAATCACAGCCAAAACGATTCCGGAATATCTGGAATATTCCGAGAAAGATGATAAATTCCGGCTGATCGGTACCGGAAGCCGACTGGGGAATACGATCAACCTTGGGAGGATCACTTCCTGTGAAAAGTGCGAGAGTCAGAAAGGGGAAAAGGTTGGAAAAAGAAATCTGCCGCGGCCGCGTAAAGTGATATTTGAACTGGTGGATGATCGGAATGCTTTGGAACGTGTTTTGATGCACTTCGCCCACTTTGAAAAACAAGTCGAGAAAATAGAGGATCAAAAGTATCAGGTGACGTTGCACTATGAGAAAGAAGACGAAACAGAGATTTTGATCCGTGTGCTTTCCTTTGGACCAATGCTTCGTGTTGTGAAGCCTGCGGCATTTATTCATTTAATAAAGGACAGATTGTCAGAGCAAAAAAGTTGTGGACTGTAAAAGTTCGCAACTTTTTTTTCATGATAAAAGAAATCGGAAGAGATAAACTCAGATCATAGCAAAACATAAGAAAGGACGGGGACGAAATGCTTGAAATAAAGGGAAAAGTTACAACCGCAATCTGCTATGCAAATGTCATAGAAGAGGAGGCAATCGAGCAGATCAGAAGAATGTGTGACTATGATCTGACGAGGGGAAGCAAGGTGCGGATCATGCCGGATGTCCATGCCGGAAAAGGCTGTACGATCGGGACGACAATGACAGTCACAGATAAGATCTGTCCGAATATTGTAGAAGTCGATATTGGCTGTGGAATGTATACTGTAAAACTGCAGGATCAGAGGATCGATTTTGAAAAAATAGATGAAGCATGCCATTATGTTCCTTCCGGAAGGAATGTGTGGGAAGGGAGAATGGAGCGGTTTGATCTGACATCGCTGAAATGCTACAGAGCTTTACGGGATGCAAAGAGATTGGAAAGATCGCTTGGAACGCTGGGCGGAGGAAATCACTTCATTGAGATCGATCAGGCAAAAGACGGTACGTATTATCTGGTCATTCATTCGGGAAGCAGAAATTTGGGAAAACAGGTGGCGGAGATTTATCAACAGCTGGCAATCGATCTGCATGCGGGAAAAGAAGCGTATTTTAAGGAACGGGATGAATTGATCCGTACCTACAAAGAGCAGGGAAGAAAAGCAGAAATCCAGGAGGCATTGAAGCAATTAAAAGAGAATTATGAAACACAGGAGTTGGATGCACCCCATGATATTTGCTGGCTTTATGGATCCTTTATGGAGGATTATCTGCATGATGTTGAAATTTGCCAACGATTTGCAAAAAGAAGCAGAGAGCGTATGGCGGAGGTTATCCTGGAAAGAACCAAAATGACGGCAGCAGAGGCTTTTCATACGATTCATAATTATATCGATGTGGAGGAGCGGATTCTTAGAAAGGGTGCAATTGCTGCACATGCCGATGAAAAAGTATTGATCCCGATCAATATGAGAGACGGTTCCGTTCTTGCTGTTGGGAAAGGAAATCCGGAATGGAATTATTCCGCACCGCATGGAGCCGGAAGAGTCATGTCCAGAACAAAAGCGAAAGAATCCATTGATTTAGAGGAATATAAAGCATCCATGCAGGGGATTTATTCTACGTCTGTGAATGCAGATACATTAGACGAGGCTCCAATGGCATATAAATCACTGGCAGATATCATTGATGTGATCAGAGACTCTGTAGATATCATCGATATCATGAAACCGGTATATAACTTCAAAGCTACGGAAGGGGAGAT
>OMDO01001018.1_pt1 | contig 14591 bp, 20 predicted proteins | sample 1674051 | NCBI WGS metagenome assembly OMDO01 (sample SAMEA103958138, study PRJEB25191) | human gut metagenome | biome: human-associated habitat [ENVO:00009003]; feature: intestine environment [ENVO:2100002]; material: feces | place: Germany | collected 2013/2015 | reverse complement strand
ACCCAGGGCGATGCCCTGGGCTAGGAGCTTCTGCCCTTTCAGGGCGTGCTGCTTCAAGGAGCCTTACCCCCTTTCCCCCCTAAAAAAAGGTAAAAAGAGCCTAGCTAGCTATACATTCCGCTAGGCTCTTTTTACCTTTTTACTTTTTTACCTTTTTACCTTTAAAAGCCTTTTACCTTTCAATGAGTTCCCAGTATCTGTGGGCAAGGTCATGGATGAACATCCGTCCTCGCTCGGTCCATACGAGATAGGTATGGGTGTAGGCTCTGCCCATCTTCTCCTGTCTGCCATCGCTCTTCGGGTCAAGGAAGGCGCTGTAGCGGGTGCGGCTCTTGGCTAAACCCATGTGGGCGTAATCGGCATAGAGGAGATACTGACCGCTCTGGTAATACTGGATATGCAGGGCACAGAGCGAGCGGTTCAGCTCCTGCGCTGTGATGCCGAGTTCCTTCGCAATCTGCGTGGTAGTGAAGCAAGAAACAGAATCGAGCACGTTATCGCTATAGAGCGCTTTCGGCAAAAGATTACCCACCTGATTCTCCAACTGGATGATATTATCACCATTCTTGGCGATGCGAACCACCTGCTCATCCACCACATCATTCAAGCGGCGGATTTCGGTATCCTGTTCGCCGATAAGCTTCTTCTGCTGCTCAATCTGCAGGCGCTGTTTCTTCAGCAGATTCTCCTTCTCCTTGAGCGTAGCACGGAGAATTTCTTCAGCATGTCGGATTGTCTCCTCATCGCTCTCGCCCGGCTGAACCGGAATATAACCGCCCGTCTTGCGAATCTGTGGCAGCACATCAGCCGTAACCCAGTTCTTGAACTTCACGGCAGTAGAAAGCTTGGAGCCGAGCACCAAAGCATAGAAACCACTCTCGTTGACGAAGATCATCTGCTGAGTTCGTACTGTTCGGCTTCCATCCTTACGAAGGCTTCCCGATACCTTGACGCCCTGTTTTAGGGCGTCAAGGTGGTTAACCAACTGATTTACAGCGTTTCTTGATTTTTTATACCCCAGTATATCACAGAGATCCTTTGCACAGAACAAAGGCTCCCCATTTTCATCGGTCAAGGTACGAATCTTACCGAATTCAGGGTTTTCAAACACAACAGCAATTGCTGCCTTCTTATCCATTTCTACTTTATTTGTATTAACTGACTTTACCATAATAATTTGTTTTTAAAAATTAATAACTCAACATTCAACACTCAACATTCAACATTAAATGATCGTAATCCAAACGCTCTCCTCCCGTTCCCTCGCTGCGGTAATGGCATTCATGAGCCTGTGCAGCCAGATGCGGGAATTAAAGACGGCACCCTGTAATTTATTTTCACCTACCAGAATGCAGCCCTGCGTATCATCGGGATAATTACCGGCATGAATGCGGATGCCCTCAAAATCAGGAACACCCTGCACCAGCGGAAGCCACTTCTTGAACCTTGGCGATTTCGAGATAACAACAGGATACGAGCCTTCCGGTATCGCCGTATGACCCGGTATCTTGCGGGCTTTCTTGCCCGATACCCTGCTGTACCGTCCATCCTCCTCTTCCGGTTTCAGTTCGACACCCAGGAGGTTTCTCCACGTAGGCTCCAGGGTATCACAGAAGTAATGCTCCTTGTCCAACTTCGCCATATCGAAGCTGTGCTCAAAGATACGCTTGTCGCCTATTTTTACCCCCGAACGCCAAGTACGTTTCACATCCTTATCGTTCAGGATATAAAGATGACCTATCGTATAAGTCTTCTTTTTTGCTATTCTTTTTACTACTATTTCCATAACTCAAACTCCATTAAGATTCTAATATTTTTACCTCTTTACCATCCTTGCGGTTACGTAGCTTTTCAAAACTGAATAACTGAATACTGATTACGTCACCCGTTGCACCCTTAGGCGGAATCTTCCGGATATAGTTTCGGTTCACCCAATTACGCAACATCGAAGGAGTGCCCTTCTTGTCCATGCCCAACTGCGAGCGGAGATATTCTGCCTGCTGGAAATTAAAGACATCAGGCAACTGCTGCAACAGATTTGCCGGTCCACGCTTGCTCGATTTCTCGTTCGAAAAGTTCGCCCTCTTGATGGCATCACCAAAGAATCGCATCTTGCAGTAGAGGTCGTAACGCTCGCTCCAGCGGATGAACTCATCTATCTCCGGCTCCCATTTACAGCCGTTCGCCACATACAGCACACACGCCTTCAGGTAGGCGATGACGTTGGCACGGAAGGAAAGATTCTCATAAACCCTATCCTGCGACAGACGTGAAAACTCAGCATTCTCATCCTTCAGCCGGAGGGCAAGCTGGAATGCCTCAGGACAGTCAATCAGCCCCCTGGCGTTGTTCAAATTCTCGATATAAGGCTTCAGCCCCTCTCGGTAAGCATCATCGTAATCACCAAAGACAGGCATTTCATCACCGATTTCACGCTCCGGAATGGTACAGAAATTGATGCGGCTTATCGGACCATCTGTCAAAACTTTTGAAAAGTAACGCTGTCCTTTCTGGATAGTGGTAGATGCGTTCCAGTTGAATCGGATGGTTACACGCTCCGTAACGCTCGATATGCCCACGCGAGTCTGGCCGTACTGGTTGTCGCTATCTGAGGCAAGACACATGATACGGAAATGCTGGTTTCCGGTACCCTTCAGAGCATCAAACTGATCCAGCTCATTGAGCGAAGTGTAAAGAAATCGTCCCTGCGCCTCAGCGGTTCGCATCACGAATGCCGGATTGGTCATATCGGCATCAATCTCCTGTATAACGAGGTTGTCCGGTCGCTTACGCTTGTCCTTGTTGGCGCCCTTGCGCGTCATCTCCTCCTTCCATTCCTTCTCACGTTTCAGATTCTCCGCATCCCGTTTCCGGATATCCTCCATAATATAGCTAATCGGCTTGTTTACAGAAGATTTACCTGCGCCCGTACCAGCCAGCAAGCACGTAGACAATGTAGCCTCATGCACTACATTATCAATATATCGGAAGCTCGTCTGCCAGAGGTGCGTAGCCAACGGAGGAAAGATAGCGTGCGCCACAGCCGGCTTATAAATCTCCGGTGTCCGAGATAACAGCAGTTCCACCAGTTTCGGCAGTTTTTCCGGCATCGCTGGCGGGTCAGGATAATCCTCCTCGGTACTTTGAACTTGTATCATTGAACCTTGAACTGTATGATTTGCGTTAGGGCTATTAACTGTTAACAGTAAACTATTAACTTGTTGGCTGGCCTGTTTTTCCGCCAGCGCATTCACCCTTATCACATCCCTCGACATCGGTTTGCAGCTGTCAGCATATTTCGCATAGAAATCATGTATCAGCTGATGGCAGTCATCCTCCTGATAGTAGCTCGGCATTTTCGTCCTCACCACCTTCATCAGTTCCTCCTCGCTCATCACCCTCGAAGCGCCTGCGCTCATAATGGCGAGGAGCGAAGAGTGCCGAGACCCGACGGTATCAATCGCCATTCCTTCAAGCCCAGCCGACTGCACGAACAGATCAAAGGCTATCAGATTCTTCTCACTGGCCTCTCCCAGTTCACCAGAGCCATGATTGCCCGGAAGTCTATTGTTTTGAACGTTGTCATTACTATTAACTGTAAACTGTAAGCTATTAACTTTTGCATCCCCTCTTCCGTCCACCGTCAGTCCACGGTCTAGAAAAGCCTTTCTGCGAGCCTGTATCTCGCTCTCCGGCATCACTGCGCACCACATCTTAGACCGGTAGATTTCCGAGTCCTTATCCGTCAGGAAAATCATCCTTTCAGGTGTGATGCAGCTTTCATCATAAGGCACGCCCAGTGCCTCACAATACGCCTTCTGCGTCTCCTCGATGGTCATCCCAATCGGCATTCTAATCCCGATATGCAGCTTCTTTCTAGCGCTATAACAGAGATGCAGCAAACTCCCATTCCAGATACCCGAAGAGCAGTTCAGCTCGCGCGCCTTCTCGATAGCCTTCTCCACATACTCCTTATCATCCACATCGATAATCGTCTGGAAGAGAAAGCTTTCCGGCAAGGCATTCTCCTGTCTGCGCACATTATTTTTGAACATGCCGTAGTGCGGGCAGAAGAAAGGCAGTTCGCTCTTCAGCCTCTCCTGCGCCTTTTTCACCGCCTGTGCATCGTTCAAATCCACTCCGTCAATCGGCAATTCACCCCGAATCTGCTGAATCATCTTCTTGATTTCCTCCGACCCGATGACCTTATCATAAGTATCGATATTGTAAGAAAAAACTTTCCCCTTATTTCCCTTGCGATAAGGATTGATTGCCACTACATGTACTGTCTCCATTTTACCTCCATATTTTAAATTTAGTTATTCAAGATTCGCATGTAAGCCCCACACGCCCTGAAAGGGCAGAAGCTCCTAGCCCAGGGCATCGCCCTGGGTAATTACGGACGCAAACCTGTCGCCCTGTAAGGGCAAAAGCTTTAAAACTCCAGACAAAACATAAAGCTTTTGCCCTTACAGGGCGTCTTGCTGATTGCCATCATACCCAGGGCGATGCCCTGGGCTAGGAGCTTCTGCCCTTTCAGGGCGTGCTGCTTCTGGAGCTTTTGGGCCTTCAGCCCGTACTTGAACCACATACGAAACTTCAGTTATTAATCGAACACTTCGCTGTTAATCATGATATACCCTGAGCCATAGCTTACATTGATAGGCAGAATCAGCGAGTTATCCGAAATTTCCTGGACCCCGTTCGCCTCGAAGAGCGAAGCATTCTCGGCATCATTCAGTCTGCTCTTGACGAACCCTATTACCCATTTTGCCGCAATCTTCTCGGCAGCAACATGCCTGTCAACGAGGTCCTTCACCAGCTGTTCATCGCAGAAGTTGATATCCGCATTCACGTTCTCAGCCTCCGCTTCTTCCTTCCCCATTTCCTGGTTCTCGAAGAAGAGGTTATACTTGATTTTCATATCCTTCATCATCATGATGTTCAGATTTTTCAGTTCCCCCTCCGAGTCAGCAATCGTCTCATAGAGTTTCTGAACCGACTTCTTGAAGATGTTCTTCACGTCCATCAGGCAGTAATAGATTTTGCCTCCAATCACCACCACCCTCAGTTTTCCGTACTGCGGATGAGTAAAATAAAAAGGTTTCATTGCTTTCATCTTATAAATTCCTTTTTAAACAGTTGGGCGCTCCCACAACGGTTGATGTGCCTATACACAAAAGCCCCCGAAACCCAGACCATATCGGTTCTGAATTCCGGGGGCAAATGTACGGCGATTCTGCGACAAAAAACTAGTACGTACCAGTACTGTCGTACTAGTACTACTTGCAAAAAACGGTCATTTAACCTATATATTTATTGATTTTATCTCCAAATTCACCCATAGAAGGCATTGAGATAGCTTCATTGTAGCGGGTTCTGAGCACAGCAGGGTTCATATCCCATAACTGTGAGAATACTTTCCATTGTTTGGTAATATTCAGTTTGATGGATAACTTATAGGCAAGATAACCTTGCTGGTAGCCAGAAAGATTGACAGGCTGGAAGTTTTCATCCAAAATCCCATACTCATACAAACTTTTCAGAATCTGTTGTGCTTTTTCTCCTTTCAATTCTTTAGGAACTGTAGGTCTATGAGGTAAGAACAACCTGGTTATGCCAGATGCTTTCTTATTATTCCTTTTGTCCTCTTCATCATCATCTTCAAAGTCAGCTTCCGTTACATCGGAATTAGAAAAATCATCTCCCTTATACCTCTCTCTTGCGGCATCATGCAAAGGATTGAAGTTCACGACATTGCCAAGATTTACACCTCCCACATGAATATCGCCATTAAAATTTAGTATGCAACTGACTTTCATGATTCAAAAAGACTTATAAGGTTATCAATACTTGTAGTACCCTCAAACACGCGAACGCCTTTCAGGTTAACTACGATATCAACACTCATACTGATGATTCCCAACACAGCCAGGGCAATCTTCAGTTTTACGATAAGTTTAATCATATATCTTCACCTTTTAAGATAGACTAAATTTACTTCCTCAATCTTGGAAGAAGAGGTGGCCCCTGAAAGTTTTCCAGGGTGAATCCTTACTTCGGAGACATTGAGCTGCAGAGCAGTATGAGGAATGTCTCCCCCGATTTCATGTTGAATTTTTCATTTTTACTCTGTTTTTAAGTTATTAATTGTTATTGTTTCTCTATAATAGCTGCGCAAGCACTGATGCACGGCTAAATCTCATGATATTTTTTTTATCTTGTTGTTCAATTATTTATTGCGAGGTGAAAAATTGCTTTGCATTTCTTCTACTTTCTCTTTCAACTTGTCAAGTTGTTTCAAGTCTCTCCCTATCGTAGCCCAGTGCCAAAAAGCCTCATTGAAGTTCTTTTCGAACTTATCTTTTTCAAAATTTTTACTCTCCGCAACATGTTTCTTATTCAGCGTATCAATGATAGTATCCCAATGATAAAGGATGCAATAACACCACCGCCGCTGCTGGTAAGACTTGAACTTCACTTTTCTTTTCAACACATTTATTACTGTATCATACTTGATATGCGTAATATTAGAGAACTGATATGGAGATAGCAGTTCAGCTCCATCACCTATAAAAGACTTTAGATACAAGATGATGCACTCTTCTTGTATCTCATTGATTCTGTCGTCTAGCTGAGCTAAGTTCTTCAGAATCAACTTTTGTCTATGTTCTGCAATATCCAACATAATTGTGTAAATTTATGCGAATTTACAACTAATTATTTGAACAGCAAAGCCGACTCCCCAGCTACCATGAATAGCCGGATATATTTTTCAAAAACATTAATATTTAAACTATATTTTACTATAGAATAACAAGAAAAAAGGGAAAAAAGTGAGCAATTTACGTTACTCGCCTTCTTCCCCTTACTTTTTATGATTTTACGGTAGGTGCAGCGCATGGAGTAACAGGCTTGGTATCATCACCAGATTCACTTGGGTTCCAGGCAGAAATATACTCACAACTCGAACCAAAGGCTTCTTTGTAATCCTGGAGATAATCTACAGGAACTTTCATAAAACTATTATATGTATTTAGAAATAATTGATTATCAGTTATTTGCAGTTAATACGGTAGAAAAGTGGATTGGGTTCTATTTGTGGGTTTACGGAAAGTGAAGATTTAACGATTTTAACTTGCTTTGACGTGCAAATGTGCGGTTTGGATGACAAAATGAGGGAAGAAAGAGAAATAAAGGGATGCAGTGAAAAGAGAAAACAGGATGGGTTGCTGTTGTAACGATACCCATTCTCATATATGGATATACAGACAACTTTACTTTATTGTCTGTATATATATAGGTATAAAGTCAAGTGATGCAAAGGGGATGGGTTGGTGATGTGGCAGATCTTTTCTTTTTTTCGGCAGTCCCTGTCTTCGTCATCGTGTGCTCCACAATGGTTCTTCCTGCCAGTTGCCTGATGGGAAGCCCAGTGCGCCGAGGTCAACTTCGGGATATTCTGCGAAGAGAGCCTGCATCTTGTCCCGCATGTCATTTCCGGGAGATATGATATTGAGGAAGTACTTGATGATGCAGAGATCAAAATAGGTGCGCATGGAGTCGGTCGGTAGGGTAATCCAGCATTCGGTAGGATTGCTTGGTATGGCAGGTTGCATGGCATTCCGTTTGTTCCATACCCTTGCGTGGTGGCCACATGCGTTGCGAGTTACAGCTATGACGGTCATCCATGACTCAAAGACCCCCATCTGCAATCCGAATCTTTTGGCTATACGCTTGCGTATGCGGTTCTGCTTGATGTTTCTGTAAATGGCATTCACGTTGCCGATAGTAAGCAACTCGCCTAATATCCATGACGGTGGGAATGGATTAGAATAAGTATTCTTGAAATGCTGTATAAACTCCTCTTTGGACTTGGCATATTCTCCGCTGATGGCTCGCATCGTCTCGTTGAATTTTGCACTGTCAAGGAAATACGCTGGTGTAGTAAGCCAAAACGGATCGTTAGTCATTTCTGCGGGTATCTGCATTACAGCCCTACGAACTGCTATCTCGATTTTCTCAATCTCATTGAACATCAAAAGTCGAAGTTTCTTGTCGAAACGATACAGCATCATGACTTTCTTGAATGTTGCCCCTTCTTTGAAAATATGGGCAGTCTTTGGAGTCTTAAGCAAAGGGTACATATAGGCGGACAAGCGATAATAACCGATATTATCCAGATAATCCTCGGCTTTCCGCTGGTCTTCTATATACAAGCCTCTTGAACGAAGCAAGGTGACAAGTTCTGCTGATGAAGAGAACTGTTTTATGAATGGAATGAGATGTGCCATAAACAAAAAACGCCTCGCACGATTTGAGCATTGTTAAGAGGCTTGGCGAGGACTGACGGTGCAAAAGTACGACTTTTATTTGAGTTGTGCAAGAGTTTGGGGAGAAAAGTGATGATTTGATGGGTGTTTTTAACAGTTATTGGGTGTTGGAACGTGCAAAATGTGGCGTTTACAAACCAAAGTGGGTAGATTACAAACTATATTGGGGAATGTGGGAGGATGGTATTATCTTTGTAGCGTCATTATGGACAAGTGGGAGGACGACTGCGAAGTGGATGCTGGCATTTACGAAGTTGGCTTGCATGATATGGGGTATTTCCTTACTTTCGCAGCTGATTATAGGCGGAATTATAGCGGAAAGCCTGTTTCAACGTTAAACTGTCATAAATATGAATAAATTTCCTAGCATTTTGATGCTTATATGAGAGAAAATTTGTATCTTTGCAGCGCAACGTGATATATTCGCTCGACAATGAGTGATGCGCCACATTAAGAATTATGGAAATGAAGACAATGAAACATACAACAAAGACCAACCATAAACTCCTGATTCTTAATGATTTAGGGGAGGGTATCGGCTTTGCCGTAACGTCTTCATTCACATGTAGATACAGAGCCTTCCGCAGGTGTCAGACAATGGCACAGGCGGAAGGCTCTGTGCGTTTCAGGCCTCCTGACGCAGATGTGTTGGCACACTGCCAATGATGCTATTGACAGGCAAATAGATGCCGCTTGGTGGATAATACTGCCGTATAGTGGTAAAATTTGGATGAGACATGTTAAATGCCTTAACTTTGCACAAAAAAGTAAATAACAAATATAATATGTATATGAAAAAGAAATTTACACAATTCAGATGGCTCGTCGCGATGCTTCTGCTCGTGACGGCAATGGCTATGCCTAAGATGGCATGGGCACAGGTTTCTACAAGGCAACCTGCTAATGGTGATGGAACTGCAGCGAATCCTTATCAGATTAAAATTGCTGAGGAATTGGCATGGTTTCGAGACTTTGTTAATGCGGGCCATAAAACAGCCTGCGCACGTCTGGAGGCAGACATTGACATGAGAACTGTATGCCATCCGGCTGATGAAAGTAATGGCGTGGCAGAACTGAGTTGGGAGCCTATTTCCAAGGAGGACACCTATTGGGAAGGTACTTTCGATGGTAACAACAAAACCATTTCCAACCTTTATATCAAAACTTCTTCAAAGTATTCCGGATTGTTTGGAGAAATATTGGTATTGGTTGATGTCAATTCCTCTATCAAGGATATAATATTTGAGAATGTCAACATCACATCAACTAACGAATTTTCAGGTGTGCTCGCAGGTTATGCAAAGAAGACTGACATTAGTGGAATCACGGTGAACAGCGGTAGCATTAATGGAACTTATAATGTCGGGGGAATTGTGGGACTCTCTTATGACACTAATATATCAAACTGCGTCAACAGAATACCCATCGTAGGAAGTAATAACTATATTGGCGGCATTTGCGGTACCGCAACAGATATGTCAATCACCAACTGCGCTAACTATGGAGACGTGAAGGGATCTGTTAATATTGGCGGAATCGTTGGCTATATAGTAGATATAACATTAAATAATGTTTTTACGTTAGGCAATGTAACTTGTGGAACAACCAATCCAAATTGTGGTCTTGTCGTGGGATATGTAAATGAAAAATTGACCATACAGGGCCATGTCCTCTACAATAGCGATGCCAAGATATTTTACGATTCTGCGGAGCAAACTGTTAAAACGATCGGAGAGAAATATGATAAAGCAACTATAACAGGAGAAAGCAATATAGTGGGATTGAACTCGGAAAACCTGAAGAGCGGCGAGGGGGCATGGATGCTTAATGGTCAGCAATCTACTGGCGCATGGGGACAGCAGCTCGGAGCCGACAATTATCCTGTGCTCGGCTCTGAATATAAGATCATAAAATCTGCCAAGGGCGACAAGGATGCAAACAACAACGACACCTATTGGGCAACGTTCAGCAACTTGAACTCTGATGCAACACTCTTAGTTCCTTCACCACGCAATCTCACTGTTTACAATGCAACCGTAAGCAATGGAAAAATGACATTGAAAATGCGCACTGACAGCCAAGTGGCAAAGGAAGAAGGTGTACTGCTGAAGACCGACGGAGAGTATGTGAATGCGAAGGCAAATGCAACGAATGGTCTGAAAGCCGTGGATTATACTGATAACAACCTCGTGGAAACGCCTGCCACAGAGGAGACAATAAATGCAGAGACAGGATATAAACTCTATCGCCTCACATATAACAAAGTATCAACAATGGAAGGCCTCGGCTTCTATCTCGGTCTGGTGAAACATGCGGATGGCACAGTAATAAGCGATGATGGCTCTCAGCTCAAGGCCACTCCAGGCAAGGCATATCTCAAAGTATCTACTGAGGCTGCCACAACGACCGCCAATGCAGCGCCAGCACGAGGCTTCGTCTTCCCCGGCGATGACGATACAACTGGCATCGGAGAGATTGTCATAGAGGGTGATGCAGGTATCAGTGGCACTGCCAATGCCGATGGCCGCATCTACAACCTCCAGGGCCAGCAAGTGACTGCCCCCGTGAAGGGACTCTACATCAAGAACAACAAGAAAGTAATAATCAAATAAACAGATATCGACATGAAGAAAAATTATATTAAGCCAGAGATGAAGGTTTATGAAATTGAAACTCCACATTTATTGGCAGCTTCGGATTCTGAAACATTCAGTTTAAGAAATACAACCGAGGATAGCAACGATGAAATGTGGTAATATAGGATAAGTTTCTATTTCAATAACAGTTGGAGGCTGCAAGCGGCATAGTAAATGCCATTGCAGCCTCCAATGTGTTTGTAGGGAAATAGCCCCAACTACAAACCAAAAACAGCGAACTACAAACTAAAGTTGGCTATGGCATAAATAGTCGCTTGTTTTGCACTCCGAAAATAAAACAACAAGCGATTATGACAAAATTTGAGAAATTGATGCCTGTGTCACATATTGTCAGGGCATTTTGCAAAGCAATGAAAAGCCTCATTGAAGACGAGGTAGTAGTAAACGACATGGAGTGCCAACTGAAAGCAGAAATGGTGCGTGTGAGTGAGGAAATCCCAAGAATTATTTGTACGCTTCCACATGACTAATGGCAGGAAGGAACTGATGAGCTGCAATCTGCAATCGGTATTGAACCAACTTTATGAGGTTGGAATAGACTACTTCGTTCGCATACATTACTCGCATGCCGTCAATCTGTATCATATCAAGTCTCGAAGTGGCAATGTCCTTTTTGTTGGGAGAAAGGATTTGGCAGTGAGTTACCCTCAACCTTCTCAGGAATAATGATTTCACCAGAATAATTGCCATCTGTTTTAGGCATAAGAGCAGCCGTCTTAGCCTCAGTATCCAACAAATAACGAAATCCATCAATCACTTCAAATTTGGCTTCTTGTGCCATAGCACTACTTGCCGTCATAAGCATCATCACAACAAGCATGACAAAGCCCTTAAAAGAGCTAAGGGTTCCACATTTAATTCCAAGAACCTTTTTCTTAAAGTAAAATTTCTCATAATTTTATGTTTAAAAACAAACAAAATCTAATCCTATATCCAAAAACTCACGACATAAACCAGGAAGACAAAATCCTTTCCAGTAAAGCTCGGGCATAGAGTATCGCTTCTTCTTCAGAAATTTCACTTCGCTCATCATATCCCCAGTCATTTACAAACTCGGCTTTTACAATAGACTCAGCTTCCTCCCTTTTAAAAGATTTAGCCCACTTTAAGAACTCAGGCGCATTCTCTGCCTGAGCTCCATGAATAAAGTCTGTAATATAAGTAACCAACCAGTTACTCAATTCATTCATTTTTATCGTTTTCATATCTATCTATTTTATGATATCATTAGGCAAGTTTCTTTTTTTCATTCGCTTCCCGTCTGTCTTTCCAGCCGAGCTGTTCCATATTATTATCCAGGAAATCATTAACTACGGCTTCTATTACAGGTACAGATACTGAGTTGCCAAACTGCTTGTAGGCATAGGCATCAGTAGGGTTCACAATGAAAGAATCAGGGAATCCCTGCAGTCTGGCACATTCTCTCGGAGTTATTCTCCGGGCTATGTTATTCTGTATCACCCCAAGGCGATTAGAATCGGAAGAGGTAAGCGTAATTGAGATACTGTCTGGGTCGAGGAATTTAAATACCTCAAACGACATATTACCACATACCAGATTATACCTTCCTTCAATCTCCTGAATATATCCCTTTTTAAGTAACGAAGGAATAATATCCACAATATCTTCTCTCCGGTAGAAAGTCTTAATCTGCTCTATGGTAAGGCGTTTTCCATCTTTATCCTTTCCAAACTCCGGATGCCGTCTATGGGTAACCAGCAGGTTAAGAAATTCTATTTCATGCTCTGTGCATTCACCCTTCTTGCCTAGTTCCCAAGAATGAATAGCCTGACCACCACGATAATCAATCAGGCGATAACCATGGAGTTTGCTCAAATCATCGCCGGTAACTTTTTTCAACTGTTTCTGAAAAGTTTCCGAACAATAATATTTTTCATCCACTTGTTCCTCCAATATTTGCGAAACCGTAGTACGTTTCGGACTATAGGAGAGTTCGAAGAGATTGAGTTCACATGGTTTATTTTTAAATGAATGCGAATCTTTTGCGCCCAAGTTTGTTTGAAGCGTCATTTTAGGCTCAGCACCCAATATGCCAAGTATATATAGGCGCACACGGTTTTGCGGAACGCCAAAATCAGAACTGTTCAGCAGCAAATCGTATGTCCCATATCCTAAATCGTGCAGTTTTTGCATGATGGTTTCAAACGTTCGTCCATGGTCATGTGTATAGAGTCCTCTTACGTTTTCAAGAAGAAAAGCTTTTGGTTTATATTTCCCCAATATTCTCTCTATCTCAAAAAACAGGGTACCTCGGGTATCACCAAAGCCCATACGTTTACCTGCGTAGGAGAAAGGCTGGCATGGGAAACCACCCAGCAGGAAATCAAATGCAGGTATATCGCTAATCTCATGAATGTCGCCTTGCGGATACTCGTTATAGTTAAGTTGGTACGTCTCACATGCTTTAGGATTTATTTCGCTTGACAACACACAATCCGAAAGGATACCATGCGCTTTAAGAGCATTAGATACCCCTAATCTGATTCCACCGATTCCAGCAAAAAGATCTATGAAATGTATCATCCTAATTTTTCCTTTATAAATTCTATCAGTAATTGGAAATATTTCTGCAAAGATACATAAAAAAAACGATTTGGGCTTTTTTTTTCGAGATTATTTCAAAATATTTTTTGGGCTTTGACTATAGAAGACTCCAATATGCTTCTAATTTTGAACAAGAAAATGGAAGCAAAGATAAACAATATTTCGATACATGCAAGAAAATCGGGGAAAAGTTTTAGAAAAAGTTATCAGGAAGTATTAGGGGAGGCTAGTATTATATATTGACTCGCATCAGAACTGAAATTCAAAGTCACACTTCTCCACGTTGCGCAACTTCTCCAGTTGCTCAGCCTTATGAGCCTTCAGCCTCTTTACCCATTCTGCCAGCTTGGGAGAAGAGCTCTTTATAACTATCGTTTCATTTACATGTACCATAAGCCTATAGATTAAAATTCGAATATTTTTGAAGCTTTTGCCCTTACAGGGCGTTGGTTTATATTTCATTAATACCCAGGGTGTTGCCCTGGGCTAGGAGCTTCTGCCCCTTCAGGGCGTGTGGGGCAAGCCGAAAGGGTGCAGCCGCAAAGAAAGGTACCCATCTGTTCTGCATCTCAACGATGAAATGTTTATCATCGTCGGTAACACAATAGATGTCAAAGATGCAGCCACGGAGATCATTCGTTTCTCCAGGCAGTTCCTTATCCTTTCAGCTGCTGTAACTGACTCTCCGACAATCCTGTTATTTCCATCACCGTGGCAGCATCCATACCATTTGCCAGCATCTTTCTGGCAATCTCAAGGCTTCGTTTGTTCATGCCCTTCTCCATGCCTTCAGCCAAGCCTTTTACCAAGCCCTTCTCCATGCCTTCAGCCAAGCCCTTTTCCACTCCTTCTGCCAAGCCCTTTTTCATTCCTTCAGCCAGCCCCTTCTCCATGCCTTCAGCAAGTCCTTCTTCTTTACCTTCTCGCTTGGCGGTATCTATCGAATTCTTGATATCACGATATGCCATCTTGCTGGCTTCAAAACTGATATATCTTTCTTCTACCTGCTTCATAATCCCAATGTTATTAATATTTC
>OMDO01001009.1_pt1 | contig 14707 bp, 10 predicted proteins | sample 1674051 | NCBI WGS metagenome assembly OMDO01 (sample SAMEA103958138, study PRJEB25191) | human gut metagenome | biome: human-associated habitat [ENVO:00009003]; feature: intestine environment [ENVO:2100002]; material: feces | place: Germany | collected 2013/2015 | reverse complement strand
CCTAACATTCTGTTAGAGTTCATAGCTGTAAGATTGTGTTGTACTACCATAATATTTACCTCCTTGTATTACTGCCCAATTCCTTTTGCGGCAGTGTGCGTATCTGTATTGTTATTGAGAAATCCTTTTCTCCCAGATACTTGTTTTTAGTTTTATAGTAACCGGAGTAGGAGCTTCCCTGTCGGGCCCTGACAGAGCCGCTCTTCCTCCGGTTATTACCATATGAAATTATTTGTCCGCATTTCCCTTTGTGATGATCACGTTGGATTTTTTGCGGTACTTCTCCGGGTGCTCTTCTTCCGCATAATATTTAGGAAGCTTCGCTCTCTCCTCCGGATCTGTGATCTGGTTTTCTAATACCGTGCTTCGCACGATGTTCACCTCTTTCGGTGCATCGATCATAATGCGGAGATGATTCTTGGTTCCTCCCAGGAACACGATCTTGATATTGTCATTGATCATCAGGTATTCTTCCGGACTAACGGTCAGACGCAGCATATAATAACCTCCTTGCTCTGTTCAGCCTTCCTTGCCTGCTGTTTCTCACTGATGCAACATTTTATTATGGAATGTTGCATTTCCCAAATTCATTTATCATTTCAAGGAGGCCACTATGAGCACAACACAACCTATCCGCAGCAAACAGCTTTTACATGATTTCAAAAACTACTATCTTACCGAACAGCCGGAATTCCGGAATTACACCATTATTCTGATCGGTCTGAACACCGCACTGCGCATCAACGACATCCTTCATATCACTTGGGGTGACGTCTATTGTGGAGAACGCAGACGTTTTTACACTCATCTTCTGATCACAGAAAAGAAAACAGGAAAAGAGACCCGAATCCTGATCAACAAAGAACTTCAGGAAACATTACTGTCCTACCGGACAACACAGCCTTCCATAGCCGACACAGACTACCTCTTCCCCAGCCCCAGAAAAACCGGTTCCCCACTCTCCCGATACCAGGCCTACCGCATTGTCCGTAAGGCTGCTGAAGCCGTAGGGATCGAAGACGTGATCCGGTGCCATTCCCTGCGGAAGACCTTCGGCTACCATGCATGGAAAATGGGAACACCACCCGCATTGCTGATGGAAATCTACAATCATTCTTCTTTTCAGATCACAAAACATTATCTGGGAATTGAACAGGATGACAAAGATGCCGTATTTCGTGACATACAGCTATGACATGCGGCTTTTATAATTGCTATAATGATATAAAAATAACGCATTAACGATTTTTATAAAAAAGACTAAAGTTTTCCCATGGTCAGCCGAAATATGTAGTGCAAGACAAAATGCAACATTCCATAATAGAATGTTGCATTTTTCTATTTTAATCCTTTCATTTCTGTGGTATTCTTTTAAAGACTGCATATCGCTATTTTTCGACAAATACTTTCCTTTTTTGAAACATATACAGTCAGAATCAGGAGTACACATGAAAAGCTTTATATGTGAAATGTTCTATAAGCAGCGGGCGGCATTCGAACAAAGCTGCGCTTCCAGGGGTAAAGAATATCCTCTTCCGGAAGATGTTTTCCTACAATCGGATATTTTCTATGACGAGAAGCATGTTCCGGCACATCGTCTGGATGTCTACCGTCCCAGGGGACGGGACGGAGAGATTCTCCCGGTCATCGTCAACGTACATGGCGGAGGCCTCCTCATAGGGAACAAGGAATTCAACCGTCCCTTTTGTGCCTCCCTTTGTGAGGCGGGGTATCTGGTATTCAGCATTGAGTACCGGCTGATACCGGACTGTCTTTTCTATGACCAGCTGGCTGATCTGCATCTGGCACTGGATTTTATCCGGGATCATCTGACGGAATACGGCGGTGACATTTCCCACATATATGCCTGCGGCGACAGCGGCGGTGCCTGTCTGCTGACTTATGGAATCGCCATGCAGCGAAGCACTGCACTGGCACAGGCTGCCGGAGTAACCCCTTCTGACCTGCCAGTCCGGGCACTTGGTCTGGTCAGCGGTATGTTCTATACGAACCGCCTGGATCAGATCGGACTTTTCCTCCCCAGATATCTCTACGGCCGGCATTATAAAAAAAGTGCTTTTGCCCCCTATGTATCTCCGGAGCACCCGGACATCGTGACCAGCCTGCCACCCAGTCTCCTGATCACCAGTGACAACGATAATCTTCAGAGCTATACTCTGAATTTTGAAAAAGCTCTGCGCAGACATCAGATGCCCCATAAACTGATCAACTACCCGAAGGATCCCCGCCTGACCCATGCGTTCAGCGCTTTTTACCCGGAGCTTCCGGAAAGCAGGGAAGTGATCCACCATTTGATTCATTTTTTTGAACATACCAGAGAGGACTGTAAAGGAGGATATGCATCATGACATACGACGAGAATGTTTTCAAAGAAAAAGCTAATCGGAAAGCCCGTAAGATCTGGATCGTTTTTGCTGTTTTACTGAGTGCCAACTATGGCTCCGATGCGTCCGGGGGATTATATCCCACCACTTCTTACCTTATTTTTCTGGCATTGTGCTGGCTGCCTCTGATCTTCGGCGAAGTGCTGTTACGTGTAAAGGGCTGGGCAACGGAACTCTACCGCTACGATCTGGTCATCGGTTACGGCATCTTCTATACCTTTGCTATCTGTACCACAGCGTCACCGATCGCATTCACTTACATCCTTCCGGTGACAAGCTTACTGGTCCTGTATAAGAACCGGAAATTCATGATCAACTGCGGTATTGTCAACTCTCTGATCATTGTGGGCGCTGCCGTCTACCGCTACATGTTAGGCTTTAACAGTGCTTCCGATATGAAGAATTACCAGCTGCAGCTGTCCTGTATCATCCTGTGTTACATCTGCTATGTCATGTCCATCCGCCATCTGAACGAGTCCGACGGTGCCATGACCGACAGTATCAAAGCCGACCTTCACAGAGTGGTGACCACCGTAGAACAGGTCAAGACATCCAGCAATACCATTCTGGACGGCATTACCGTTGTCAGAGAACTGGCTTCTGAGAACAAGCACGGTTCCGATATGGTCATGCTGGGTATGAATGAATTGACGGATAATAACCATATGCTGCAGGATCGGACGACCTCTTCCACACAGATGACTTCCGACATCCGTGCCCAGGTGGAAAATGTTGTGGCACTCATCAGCGAAATGGTATCTCTGGTCGGGAAAACCGAATCCCATTCCAGTGTCAGTGCAAAAGATCTGCAAAGTCTGGTAAGCACTGCCACCACGATGTCAGAGCTTTCTACGGAGCTGGAAAATGTCCTGCAGAATTTCCAGCAGGAATTTGGCATGGTGAAACAGGAGACCGGTACCATCGAAAAAATTACAAATCAGACGAACCTGCTGGCCTTAAACGCTTCCATCGAAGCAGCCAGAGCCGGTGAGGCAGGCAAGGGCTTCGCAGTGGTAGCTGATCAGATCCGTACCTTAAGTACTGAAACCCACGCTTCCTCCGGACAGATCAGGGAAGCTCTGTCCCGTCTGGATGCTACTTCCGCTAAGATGACCGCTTCCATTGAAGAGACCTTGAAGCTAATTCAGGTCACTCTGGAAAAGGTAACACAGACCGGTGAAAATGTAAATCAGATCGCATCTGATTCCGCACAGCTCGGCAGACATATTCAGGTAGTTGATAACGCAATTAAAGAAGTCGAAAGCTCCAATACCCAGCTGGTATCCAATATGGAACAGGTATCCAACATCGTGGAGACTATCACCGGCTGTATTGCACACTCCAGCCAGACCAGTGAGCGTATGCTCAGTAAATACGAAGAAACCGCTTCCAATATCAACACCATCGAGGATGTCATGGAGAACATGATGTGTGATCTGGGTATCGGCGGCTTCATGGGTATCGAAGATATTCAGCCAGGCATGAAGATCGATCTGAAATTAGCCGGTCAGGGAGATACGGAATACCTTGGAGAACTGATCGAACAGATTCCGGAGGGTCTGCTGGTATCCTGTCAGAAGGAGCTTGCACTCACCGATACCGCTTCCTGTACCTTACAGATCACCGCAGGTAATATCCTGTATTGTTGGGACAAGGCAGTCATCTCTCCCGCTCCTGAAAAGGGTGCTCATGCCTTCAAAATCATCATTAATACCAGACCCAGGATCAATAACCGCCGTAAATACCCCCGTATGGATCTGGACAATGCCTGCACCATTAAGTTCAAAAATTCCGACACGGAATATGCAGCCACCATGGATAATATCAGTGCCAACGGCTTTGCTTTCCTGGCGACAGACAATATTTTCACCCAGAGTAAGAATGCCTCGGTCACTGTCACTATCCATGATTTCGCCCTCCCGGATCACAATGTGCTGGAAGGACGTATCATCCGCTGCTCCGATGATAACGGCCTGTTCATCGTAGGCTGCCAGATGCCGGAGGATAACTTCTATATTCTGGAGTATGTAGAGAAAAATCTGGAAAGTAAGAAATAGTCAAATACAAAAGGGTGTCGCTCAGCGGCACCCTTTCTTGTTTGGTTTTATAGTTTCATCTATGGCTTCAGGAGCCGGGCGATCAGGCCCTCGACCTCCTGGAGCTGTTCTTTTGTGCTCTCCTTGTGGCTTTCCTTGCGGTACTTCGAAGGGGACATTCCCTTCATAGCGTGAAAGGCCTTGGTAAATACCAGGGCATCGCTGTATCCGCAGGACAATGCAATACTCTCGATAGGATAATTCGTGGAGTCCAGAAGCTCTCTCGCCTTGGTAATACGGAAGGTAGTAAGGAACTGCTGGGGAGACATCCCCAGATAGTTCTGGAACAGCGTATATAAATAGCTGCGGTTGATACACACATAGTCCGCCACATCCGTGACCTTGATGGGGTTACAGTAGTTGCTCTGGATAAAGGAAACCGCTTTTTTCACATACTGGTTCCCCTTATCCTCTTCCTCTCTTGCCACCACACCGGCGCTGTCGGCGATCACCGACAGAAATACTCCCAGCAGTCCGTTCCGCCGCAGATCATCCGCAATGCCAAAGGTATTATGCTCCATCATATCCCGGACAATGGAATATAGTTCCTCTGATTTATCACATGAAAAAATAGGATGCCGGTCTGACAGTCCCATGCTGTGTAAATATTCTTCTGCCCGGCTTCCGGCAAATCCCACCCACAGATAACTCCAGGGATCCTTCGCATCCGCCTGATAAAAAGCCAGTTCATTGGGCTGGATCAAAAAACCGTAGCCCGCCTCCAGCCGGTATTCCTTGTCGTGAAACCGGAAATGTCCCTTACCACTCAGGACATAGTGGATCAAGTAATGTGGCTTGGAGGCCGGTCCGAAGCTGTGCAGCGGTGCCGTCTGGGAGCATCCGCAGCAGTTCACATACAGACTTCCTGTTTTATCATTGACAAAATCCAGTTTAAATGCTTTTTCCATGATCGGACCGTTTCCCTTCTGCGTTGCCGCTCTCTCATCTAATTCACGAGAATCCCGCCGTTTTCATCAAATTCGACACCGAAATCCCGGCTGTATTCATTCATACGCTGCAAAATTCTCTTCTTATCCTCACCTGCTGCCGGAGTAGGCTTAAAATCATTCCGGGTGGACACAGAACTCACCATGCAGGGAATGATCCTGGCATTCCGGTCCTCCATCTTCTGTCCGTTTTCGAATGTAAAGGTCTGCTGGAAGATCATGGTATCCTTATCTGCCGGGTTCCGGTTCGCTCCGAAGCAGAAATTCGCCAGACTGTAGATGATATATCTGCCCTTATATTCTTCGATTCCCTGAAGGACATGGGGATGATGACCAATGACCAGATCCACACCCCAGTCAATGCATTTTCTGCCAAGTACCTGTTGGTAATTCTCCGGATAAGTATCTTTCTCGATCCCCCAGTGACAACAGGCCAGGATCAGGTCCACATTCTGTTCCCGCAGGGTCTCGATATTGTTCTGGATCAGCTTTTCCGCCTGTGCGCCCCACTCTACCTCATTGACAGAGATTATTCCTATTTTCAGGTTCCGCTCTCCGCCGTGGGCTGCCGCACTGTCCGGGATCTCATAGATACCCACATTTTTATCATAAGCATAAATGATCCCTTCCTGCTCTAATGCCACCACAGTATCCCGGCTTCCCTGTTCGCCATAATCCAGGCGGTGATTGTTGGCGAAGCTGACGGCCTCAATGCTCCCCAGCGTCAGCAGATGAGCATAGGCTGGATCCCCTTTGATGCAGTAGGTCTGTCCCTCCCGCATCTGTTCCGATGTGGTCAGAGGCCCTTCCAGATTCACGATGGTCATATCGTCCGCCGCAAAGATGTCTCTCACATTTTCAAAGAAATAACCTTCGTCCTCCGCCTGATCATAGGCCTGACGGAAGGAGGCACTGTAGTCTTGTTCCTGATGATTTCCCAACGTTACATCCCCTGCTGCGGAGATGGTGATCGTATAACGTTCACCCGTCAAATCACCGGAGTCATGGCAAGATCCCGATGTTGTTGCGTTCTCTCCACCGGAAGCCGTCCCTGTCTGTGCCCCCGTAGCAGAATCTTCTGCCGTCTGCCCAGCCTGCGTAGTTGCATTGTAACCGCCGATAGGCTGCGCCAGATCTTCCCTTCCCGGAATGTAGACCTGCTGGGTCAGATCATCGCCACATCCACCAAGCATTATGACTGCCGCTGCACAGAACAGTGCTGCAAACCTTTGTTTTCGATACCCCATAAGCTGCTCCCTCATTATCGTAGCATGATCCGCATCTTTGGTGCTTACCGTTGCTTCGCAACTATCATGATCCCATTCGCCGTTCGTCAATCCTGCAAGCACATTGACTCTCATACGTCAATTATAATATCATTCCGCAGAAGCCTCCGATGTGGAAGTAATGTCTCCGTCTCCGTACAGATTCTCCTGCAGGAATTTCTTGTTGGCTTCGAAATCCACTTCCAGCACTGCCATCTTACGGATGGTCGCATCCTTATAGGTGCCCTCCAGTGGAATGCTGTTCTGGATAATATCGTAAGTCACGGCCTTAGGTGCCATAAGGCTCAGCCGATAGCATTCTGTCTGGGTCAGATTCGTGGTCAGATTCGGCATCAGACCATCGATCAGCTCCTGGGGATTGGTCAGCATTCCCTGCGGAAGCTTGTGGATCACCTCTGCCAATACCTTTCTCTGCCTCTCGGTTCTGCCGAAATCCGTACCGATATAACGGTTTCTGCAATACGCCAGTGCCTGCGGTCCGTTCAGGTGTACCATACCGCCGGAAGTATCTTCAAAATAGTCGGTACCTTCCGGTCTTCCCAGCAGAATGTTGTATTCCACCAGATAGCCGTTGACATATTCCACTTCCTTGCTGGTCAGCTCAAGATCCACACCGCCCACTGCATCCACCAGATTGGCAAATGCTTCAAAGTTCACCAGTACATAGCGGCTGATATGAATATCGAAATTCTGCTCAATAGTCTCCATCAGCAGTTCTGCGCCACCATAGGAATATGCCGCATTCAGACGATTCCCCTTATGTCCCGGAATGTCCACATACATATCACGGAGCAGGGATGTCATGTAGATCTTCTTCGTCTTGTTGCTGATGGACAGCAGGATCATGGCATCTGATCTGCCGTCTTCACCGTTTTCACGGGAATCGTTACCGATCAGCAGAATATTGGTCACGCCTTCTTCCTTCATGGGAGAGGATGCTACCGACTCGATCTTCTCATAGTTCATCTCTCCGTAGACCTTTCCTACCAGCACATACAATCCTGCTGCCAGGAATACAAGGATCAGCGCCACTGCGATCAGGAAACGCTTGAGTCCTGACTTTTTCTTCTTTCTGCCGCTCCCGGCTCCCTTTTTATTTCCTTTTCTGTTTCTTTTATCCGCTTTCGTGTCTATCTCCTCACGCTTCCCGGATCTTCTTCCGGAGCGTTTTCTATCGTTATAATCGTCCTCATAGTCCTCTACATAGTCATCCCGTCTACTGCGGCGGGTTCTGCCTGAGGGCTCCTGTCTGCGGTGATCAGTGTTACTGCTACGGCCGCCACCGTTACGACTCTCTGAAGTCTTACGTGCCGTCTCTCTGCGGGCTGCCTGTCTCCTGCGGTATGTGGGATCATCCCAGTCCTCTGCATAGTCCTCACGGGATCTTGCTCTTCTGTCGGATCCGATCACATCCAGTTCCTCCTCTTCCTCGTCATCTTCCTTCATATCATACATCTGCGGTGTAGGACATCCTGCTGCCGGACGCTCCGCAGAGTGTGTCCCCGCATTCGCCGCCGGGCGCCCCGTACTGCGGCGGGCTCCCGCCCCGGATGCCTGCATTTCCTGCATCTCCTGTTGTAAAAAGGCTTCCAGACCCTTTTGTATATCTTCCATCTCCTGAATGGAGTCTCTTTCCTTATCGCTCATCCTGTACCTCACTTCCACATACCTGATTTTGCACGCTTTTATTCCTATTCATCTTCTAGGATAATACCATAATCTGCTGTATTCGTCACGACAGAAATCCTTAAAATTTGTTTAAATGTTATCCGGTATTTCTTAAGAAACGACAACAAGAAAGACCATCTGCGGCAGCTACACGATTTTCTTTCGTATGCTTTCCTCAGATGGTCTCTGCATTTTTGTTGACTTATGTCTGCTTTATTTATGAGCAAGCCTTGCGTCTATGTAATTTTTCAGAGATTCCACCGTCTCTTCTACACCCAGCTTGCTGCTGTTGATAGACAGATCGTAATTACGGGAATCGCCCCATTTTACCTTACAATGGCTATTGTGGTAAGACTTTCTGCGACGGTCCTTCTCGATCATACGCTCTTCCGCATGACGGGCATCCAGCTCATAGATCTCCATGACACGTTTGATCTTGGCCTCCCGGTCTCCCAGTACGAAGATGGAGATCAGATTCGGATTGTCCTTCAGCACAATCTCGGAACAGCGTCCTACGATCACAAAGGATTCCCCTGCTTCCGCCTTTTTCTTAATGTAATCGAACTGCATTCTGGCCACATTGTCTGCCGGAGAGCTGTTCATTCCCATTACACTGCGGTACAGGAATTTGTTACGTCTCGTTTCATCGAACTCTGCCAGCTCCTGGCTGCTTACGTTCATGCTTGCAGCTACCTCGTCTAACAGGTTGTGATCGTACATCGGCAGTTTGTAATACTCTGCCAGCTTCTGTGCGATCTCATGTCCGCCGCTGCCGTATTCACGGCTGACGGAGATAATCAGTTGTTCACTCATGGATCTGCCCTCCTTATGGCTGGATGTATTTCCAAAATTTTTTAAACTCGTATTCTGCAAATACATCTTACAGATATCTTGCATAGATCATCAGCATAGAGATCCCTACTACTATTATAGTCGCAGGTGCCATAACTTTGCAATATTTTCCCCACTTAATCATATGACCGGCTTTCGCTGCGGTGGCGATACCTACTACGTTGGCAGAAGCTCCAATGGGAGTTGCGCTTCCCCCAATATCGGTTCCCATAGCCAGTGCCCATGCCAGAATGGCCAGGTCCACACCCTGGGTAGCGGACAGACTGCTGATAATCGGGATCATGGTAGCCGCAAAAGGAATATTATCCACAAATGCGCTGGCGATGGCGGAGATCCACAGAATAATGGCGATCATCAGCATCAGATTGCCGTTACTGATATCTCCGATGAAGTTCGCCATGACTTTCAGGATACCTGTCTGCTCCAGGCCACCTACGACCATAAACAGTCCGATGAAGAACAGCAGCGTCTTGTAATCAATCTGTCTGATCAGCTTCAGCGCATCTTTGCCTGCAGCGATCAATGTCACGATGGAGATGAATACACCGATGCAGGATACGGTCAGTCCAGTCTGTGCATGGGTCACCAGCAGTACTACTGCACACAGGAAGATAACAGTGCTGATAATAAATCCCTTTTTGTCGGTAATGGCCTCGGAAGGATCCGGGTAGGCCTGGTTGCTGCCTGCTGCAGCCTCGCTGGCTCGCAGTTCCTTGTGGAATACCAGATAGAAATACAATATGACCACGATCAGGGATACACCTGCGATCACACCGGTATTGGTCAGGAAATCCGTGAAGGAATATCCCAGGGAAGTACCGATGATGATATTGGGGGGATCTCCGCACATGGTAGCGGATCCTCCCAGATTCGCACAGAACACTTCTGCCAGAATCATAGGCACCGGATTGAATTTCAACAGTTGTGACAGTTCAATGGTAACGGCTGCCAGGAACAGGATTACGGTAATACTGTCAATGAACATTGCCAGAATACCGGATAATACCATAAAGGTGACAAACAGCGGTACAACCTTATACTTGACCATCTTGGCAAGGCGCATGCACAGCCAGCGGAAGAATCCCACCCGGGCCATTCCCTCTACCATGATCATCATTCCTGCTACGAACACGATGGTCTCCCAGTTGATACCACTGGAAGCCTCTGCGGACTGTCCCGCCGTGTACCAGAAATGACTTGTGAAAAAGCTGCCTAAGTTCAAAGTCTCCAACACTGCGCTCATACTGTGCATTCCCAGTCCGAATACCAGTACCAGTGTCAGCAGGCCGCAGCCTAATGTGATAATGTGTCTCTCCCATACTTCCAGGACGATCAGTACAAACATCGCCAGAAATATGATTACTGCAAGTATTTGTGCTACCACTTTCCCTGCCTCCTTGCTAATTTTTCTTTAGAACATACAAGAGTAGATTCTATCCGAAATATCGGCATAAGTCAATTCTTCTTTTGGTTTCTATGCATAAATATTCCGTTAAGGTTTTTTTACAAATTGCGACGCATAAAAAGCTCCGGAAGATCCTGCCTGCATACCGATCTTTCGGAGCCTTTTTATTGCTTATATTGTTTTATTCATTTCGAAAACTTTCGATATCGTTCTTTCCCACATAACGTAAAAACATCCGGCTCATGTCAATGCCGCTTTCTCCGAAATACAACTTCATGTACTTCTCGCCGTCCTGTCGGATTGCCAGAATCACTGTCTGTTCCACGATTTTTCCTTCTGTGCCGTTGATGGTCACGGTCTGCTGTAATGTATTATTCAGGAACACGGAAATAGGCAGCTGCGCCAGCGGGCCCAACGTGGAACTCATCCGGAATACCAGTTCGTACCGTCCGATCTTCGTGAAACGCAGCTGGTATACCGCACCGGTACCTTTCTTCGTGGACAGCTTCTCCAGCGGAAGTTCAATCTCTTCGCCGGTCTTCGGCTCCGGCAGTTCCAACCGGGCCAGCACCTGTCCGCTGTCTCCGGCTCCTTCGGTGCTTACCGGACTGTGAAGCTCCGTACACTCCTCTTCCTCTCTGCCAAGCAGCCTCTCCATGGCAACGGAACGTAACAGGAAGCAGCAGATGTTTGCAGCATTCCGCATAAGCTGCGCTCTGGTCAGCCTGCCGTCTGCCAGTCCTTCCGCAGTGTTGTCCTTATTAGAATTGGATGCTGCGTCTGCGGTCACCATGTAAATATCATTCTGCGCCCGTACCATGGGAATCGTCTGTTTCCCGGAGCCCGGCTCACCTTCCTCATTGATCTTTGCCCACCAGTCGGTCATGACAATACCCTGATAGCCCCATTCCTTACGGAGAATGGTTGTCAGAAGATCATAGCTGCCTGCGGTCCACAGTCCGTTCACCGGGCCATAGGTGGACATGATGCTGTAGGCTCCGCCCTGTTTTACGGCGATCTCAAATCCTTTCAGATAGATCTCCCGCAACGCCCTCTCGGATACAATAGCATTGGCATCATGCCGTTTGAATTCCTGATTATTACATGCAAAATGCTTGATGGTTCCGGTAACTCCATATTTTCCCATGCCTTTCAGCTGTGCCGCCGCCATGGTACCGGTGAGGTACGGATCCTCGGAAAAATACTCAAAGTTACGTCCATTCAACGGATTTCTGTGAATATTGATGCCGGGGCCTAAGAGGGAATCAATCTTGTTCTTGCGAAGCTCCATGCCCTCCATCTCATACAGTTCTTCCACCAGCTCCGGATCAAAGGTACATGCCAGCAACGTACCGTTCGGCAGTGCATAGGCCATGGTACCGCAGTCCATACGGATGCCGGAAGGACCATCGGAACAGCAGGCCACCGGAATACCGAATTGCTGCAGTCCATCCGTCACACCGCCGAAAGCTGCTGCTGTTCCGGGGGTAACTTTCGGGGAACACATGCCTTCTCCTCTGGTCATGCAGATCAGATCTTCGTCTGACAGCTGTGTCAGGAACTGCTCCAGCGTGATTTTTTTGTCGTAAACATCCGCCAGTTTCCAGCCCTGATCTCCCACATATTCGCTCTGGGTGGGTCTTTCTCGCAAAATACGTTCCGCCAGATCAACCGTCCGTAGGGGAACATCCTCCCAATTAGCAATGGCATGCTTGTTTTCTCCGAAGAAGAACGGTCGTAAGCGTTTAAATGCCTGCACCGGAGCCAGTGCTTCCGTAACGGTTTGTACGACCTGCAGCTCCGCTAATGTCACTCTTCCGACTTCTCTTGCACTCCGCACATCGGTACCGACATAGAAGATATAGTCTCCTGCTTCCAATACATAGCAGGATTTATGTCCGGTGACACCACTGTCATCATAGGACGCAAGCTCCGTCAGTTCTGCTTTCAGGATCAGTTCTTCACTTGCTCCGGGCTTCAGTTCTTCCGTCTTGGCATAAGCTGCCAGCTGACGCAGCGGCTTTCCCAGCTTTCCCTGAGGAGCCTCCACATAGACCTGTATGGTCTCTCTGCCGGACATACTGCCAACATTTGTCACTTTCTCAATGACAGTTGCCTCGGTACCCTGCACTGCCAGTCCCATGCTCTCTGTCTGGAACCGGGTATAGGACAGTCCAAAGCCAAAGGGATATTTTACCTTGTCTCTGGCAAAGGTCTCAAAATAGCGATAACCTACATAGATGTCCTCGGTATAAAAATTCTCCACCGGATCCCCGAAATTCTCCGTGGAAGGATAATCCTCAATATCTTCCGCAATAGTATCGCTGAGCTTACCACCGGGATTCACTTTTCCTGTCAGGACATCTACTGTAGCTCTGCCGCCCTCCTGGCCGCCCTGCCATACATAGAGCACAGCCTGTGGCTGATACCGGTCGACCCACTTCATATCCATGATATTACCCACATTCAGCACAACGATCGTCCTGGCAAATGCATTGCAGACATTACGAAGAATTTCTTCCTCCGCAGCTGTCAGCAGATAACTGCCTTCCGCAGCACTATTATCCTTGTCTTCTCCTGCGGTTCGGCCGAGAACCACAAGCGCCAGATCCGACTGTTCCGCCGCCTGTCTCGCCAGTTCTTCGCTGACGGGCATTTCTTCCTGGTTCCAGGGCTCCATAGCCCATCCCTCTCCTATATCAAAAGGATGATCCTTCAGCCATTCCCGGTACTGTGCCTCCAGTACCTCATTCACCTGTACGGTGCCGTCTTCCTTGAGACTGTCTGTAATATTGGTCACATATGGAGCATTGACCATACCTCCGGAACCCGTACCGCTCTTATAATGCTCGAACTGGGTTCTGCCGAAGATCGACACCCTCTGCCCTTTTTGCAGAGGCAGCACACCGTCTTCATTTCGAAGCAGTACGCTTCCCTCCGCCGCCACACGTCTTGCCAGTTCCGCATATTTCTCATAATCCAATGTATATTTCATATATCTGTTTGCTCCCTTCCTGTTATATCTATATTTCTGTATCTTTTATCCTAATAATAGCATTAATTTCCCAATACATCCACAAGAAAAGCTCTTTCTCTGACAGAAAGAGCCTTAAAAACATTTTATTGATTTTACAAGATGATCATGACCACAAAATCCCCGTTCTCCATAAAGAACTGGTATTGTCCGTTCAGCTTTTCTACATAATATACGATGCTTCTGGCCCCCAGTCCATGCCCGGAGCGCTCCGTCACCGGGACACCGTCAATAAACACCGGGGCATTCTGCACAGTATTTTTCGCCATCAGAAGAAGATGTCCTGACTTTTCGGACAGAGCCAACTGTATCAGCCGCTTTTCCTGCGGCAGTTCCTGTACGGCATGCATGGCATTTTCCAGTACGTTTGACAGGATCGCACAGAACATCATTTCAGAGCAGGGAAGTTTCTCTCCAATGCTGACCTGTATCTCCCATCGGATCCTCTGCTCCTCAAACCGCATATTATAGATGGACAGTACGGAATTCACCATCTCATTTCTACAATAGGTCTTGATCACTGTATCATCATAAGTCTGGCTGACCTCATTCAAATATTCCAGCGCCTTGTCGGTTTCTCCCTGTTGGATCAGTGTTCGCAGCACCGACAGATGATGCCTCGTATCATGCCGTAAAATGGACATCTTTTTCTCGCTTTTTCTCGTATTGGTCATTTCTGTCTGGAATGAATTCAGCTGCATCCGGATCAGTTCATTGTACTGCTCTGCCTTGTTCTTCATCTCGTACTCCCGGAAATATACCAGTAAAAAGAGCAGATACGTCAGACACATGGCAAACCCAAGGAATTCCGGAACCGCCTTATTTCCCGTATACAGCAGACTGGAAAATTTCGTGGTGGCATAATCAAAAATATAATAAATAAATGGAAGAAAGCCGATGATAACAAGCTCCTTATTTTCCTTTGAAAAAATAGTTTGTGTTGTCCGGCGGACAAATTTGAACAGGAAAAAGAATGTGATAAATGTCATAGCAATTCGTGTGCTATAGTACCAG